>JACKQG010002698.1_pt1 | contig 22755 bp, 15 predicted proteins | sample 8237621 | NCBI WGS metagenome assembly JACKQG01 (sample SAMN15677084, study PRJNA649215) | marine metagenome | biome: marine; feature: Black Sea; material: saline water; isolation source: suspended particulate matter (SPM) from the Black Sea western gyre | collected 2013-06-09/2013-06-10 | depth... | reverse complement strand
GGCGCCGAGCGACCCGTCCTTGATTGAAAAAATCCAAAATCTTTAAGTCAAACAAAATCCCGCGCCGACGAATCAGCACGTTCCCCGCATGCAAGTCACCGTGATATTCACCGCAGCCGTGTATCGCAGCCAAGCCATGACTCAAGCCATGGAGCAGAGTAAACGCCTCATAAAGAGGCAGACGTCCGCCACGCCGCGATGGCAACCAAACATCCAGCGGTAGCCCAGGAGAATATTCCCCGATCATCGCTGGCACGCGCTTGCTTTCGACGTCGATTTCTTCGACGTGGTGGTATTGCAATACCATGGAACAGCCACGCAGCTTTTCCAACTTGCGCGCATGTGCTTGCAACGCGGCCTGCACCTGGCGCTGGCTGCGCTCACCGCGCGAAACATAAAACTTGGCCGCGCGAGGTCGTTTCGTTACCGCCTCGATGACTTTGTAAACCTCGCCTTCCCAGCCTGCCCCGAGAAAACGATCTACGGTATACCGTCCGCCCAAGTCTTGGCCCGGTCGCAAACCCAAAAGCGGCGGATAGGCACTGCTCGAAGAACAGTCACCTGATGCCCGATTCCGCGCTCGCTTGCGAACGGAAACCGCCCCTGAATCCACATTCCACCTCACCATTTTTTCCTACGCTAGGTAGACGGGGCACCGGCCAAAGGGTTACAAAAAATCAGTGGCCAAATCGCGCCGTCCGACCGCTATCTAGGAACGAATTATGGACAACTTGGTGCCCATCTTCACAGCAACTTCTGAAATTTTTAGGCGGCCATTTTCATTGCCGATTTTCCACATCAAATCAGCGCTTGCAATGCCGTCTCCATTTGCCGTTTCAGTAGCGTAAGGCACCCGCAATTGCACTTTTCCTGTTTCGTCTACGGTGCCGGTCACGCTCCAAAATAAAGGCTGCCCCCGACCAGGATATTTGATTTCCAAACTGAGCTCCAGCACCTCGCCGACCTCGCCTTTGGCTTCAACTACTGCGCCCGCCACACGTTGCCAAATCCAACCGGCTGGCACGCGTCGGCTGATGCCGCCAAGATTGGATTGTTGCATTTTGTTGGGCGACACGTGCATGAGGCGCAAGAAGTCGATGGCGTCGGCGGAGGCGTTGAATGGATCGGCCCCATCAAACATCATTCTCGCACCCATCGTGCGGTACCAAGCCGACGTAAATTTCTGCCCGGCGCGGTAATGCTCCAGCGGCAGTTCGCTTAGAGCGGCGACTTGATGTTGCAACATTCCCGGCAGTTGCCACGGCACAATCACCCATCGCACTTGGCGTTGTATGAGCAAGTTTTCGGCATCGGCCCGCGATTCGGCAAGGAAAAACCGCGATGGCGCTTGAAAGCTTTCCACTCCTACATAAGACCCAAAATTGCAAGCGACCGACGGCTTTTGCGCCGCCCAAGTAATGGCGTGACCTTGACCCCAATTACTTAGCACGCCTTCGGAATCAGGTTGCTGCCGCAGCCACTCATACATGGCTTGCGGTGCCGACATGCGCGCGATCCATTTCGGCCCGGGTTGTGGCCCAGTGCTGATTTTGCGAACGCTGGAAATGGTCGGCCATTGCAGCGCGGTGGCGGCGGCAATGGGCAAAAGCAGCGCAAAGGAGTGCATGAACTTGTTCGGGATTCGGCGCAGCAGCGGCGTCAGCACGTCCACAATGGTATAGGCAAGTAAGACCGCTAACGGCATCGCCAGGGCGTCGGCGAAGCGGCGTTGGCTGAGAGCTTGCACGGCTAGTATCGGCACAATAATCAACCACGGCAGCAGGCTCAGGGCGACGGGTTTTTGGCGATGGCGCCAGGCGCTGATGGCCGCGACCAACCATGCCAGCGGCAAGGCATAAATGGTGTAGCCCAGATACTGAACCAATACGCCGTCTTCGGCCCCACTCCCTAACAGCGGCCTCGACTCGGCGACGTTGGTCATAAACTGCTCGGTGGTGCTCAACCAGGCAAAACCTTCGCGAATGCCATCGCCGATGGAGTTAGGGATGAGCAACAGCAATGCGCCTAGGGCAGCAAGAGTGCCACCTACATAGATGGGGTAATGTTTGCCGCGCTCGTTTTTGAGCAATGGGGCGAACACCGCAGCGCCCAGGATTAGGAATGCGGGGTGGAACCAGCTCAGGTTGACGACCATCCACGGGTTGGCATCTAACCAGGGACTTGCCAAGGTCGCCGGGATCAGGACGACGGCGGCGGTGAGGTGGAATACCAGCCCGAATTGAGGCAGCCCAGGAAGTGGTTGACGGGCATGGCGGAACATCAGGGCTGCGAGCACGAGCTGCAGACAAATGATGTACATCAGCGAGCCGACCCAAGCACCGATCATGAGTCCGGCCATCGCGCCGGCGGCGGCTGCCCATTTCCAGGCGCTCCCGGGTTCTGTATGTGCAGCCCCTGGCTCTACGGGATTTGTATTTATCGCCCCAAACCCAAAACAACGTTGAATCGCAGCCACCGTCAAAACCAACATCGCCGCATTCAAAAACGAAATGAACGCATGGTGATCCGCATTGCCGATGCTGCTGTAAAAAATCGAGCCGCTACAAAACGCGTGCAAAAGTCCTGCAGCCGCCGCGCCACCCCACTGCGTAGTCTTTTTCCGTCGCGAAAGCAGCATTCCCGCCGCCAAAGCGGCCAATAAACCCGAGCCGACGGCAAAAAACAACGGCAAATGAGCCGCCCTATGTTCAATCCACTGGCGACGGCTTTCCGCGTCGGCCGGCGCCCCCGGCCCCAGCATCAAACGCGCCACGATCGTGTAATAAGGCGGCCAAGGCACGCGCGCGCCGTCGGGGTGATTCAGCCACGGGTCTACGCCATCAGTCACCGTGCCCCCACCCATCCATAATTGAATCCGGCGCAGGTGATAAAGGCTATCCGGATCCGAAACCGTCCATTCCTGCTCGCCGCCGACCTGGGTGGCAGAACGCATCACATCGCGCGGCCAAAAGGTGCAAATCACCACGATTCCCAGCAGTAAAGCCAGGCCAACCAGCGGGAAAGCGCGATGATTCATTGGTCTGTAACCGCGCCGCAAAAAGCCTCTTTTGACGCACCGATATCCCTACCCTGCAAAGGGTTAGGACTGGAGGAGGAGGCAGGGCTTAGCGCTTTCCTAGACAGGCAAGGACCAGCACTGCCACGAATCCCACCCAACCCAGTCCTCGGATGAGGCTGTGTCGCGCGGCTACAACTCTTGTAGGTGGCATAGGTTTAGTTCAGAGGTCGGCCTCATGGACCGCGTTTTTTTACACGGCCGAGGCATATCGATACTAACAATTTTTGGGTGGGTGAAGGCAAGTGATTTGCCCGGCTTTTGCGAAAAAATGAAATATTGGAGTGCAAAATCCAATCAAACTCTACAGCTTCGGCTTTTCACAATCCCGAATACGACCCGACCCATGCCGTTAAAAGTCCTGCTTCCACTACCCAAGTCCGGTTTCGACCCCACCGAAGCTGGAGTGCCCTGGCAAACTCTATTCAAACAAGGTCATCAGATTGTGGTCGCCACGCCCGACGGACAACCAGCCGAAGTTGACCCACGTGTATTCACCGGCAAAGACCTTGGATTATTCAAAAACCTGCTGAAAGCCGACGACCTTGGATGCGCGGCCTTCCAACGCTTTTCCGAAAGTAACGAATTCAACCACCCTTTGCGCTATGAAGAAATCGTGCCCTTTGAATATGACGCGGTGCTGCTTCCCGGCGGCCACGACAAAGGCATGAAACGCTATTTGGAGTCCGATTTTTTACAGCAGATCGTGGGCTGGATGATGGACGTCGGCCGGCCGGTTGGCGCTATTTGCCACGGTGTAATTTTGGTGGCGCGCAGTAAGTCTGCGCAAACAGGGAAGTCGGTTTTGTTCGGCCGCCGCACCACTGCGCTGCCGAAGTTCATGGAGTTATCCGCCTGGGCCATGACAGCGCCGTGGTTGGGAAGTTATTACCGCACCTACAAACAGTCGGTGCAAGACGAGGTCAAATCCGCCCTCGAATTCCGCGGCGACTTCCGCCCCGGCCCGACGTCGATGTTGCGCGATAGTCCGCATAAGTTGAGTCGAGGTTATGTGGTGAGGGACGGTAACTACCTCTCCGCCCGCTGGCCTGGCGACGCACATTTGTTTGCGGATACTTTTGCCAAGATGCTGGCCGAGGAGGAGACGCGGATTCAGTAAGGCGAATTGATTACTCATTTATTGGACTAAAAATCACTGCCCACTGTCGTCCATTCGGCCTCGTTTCCGATGCCCGAGTTACTATCGATAAAATATATTATCAATACTAAACTCCGGATAGGGGACTCATGGAAGACGACGCGCGATTACCAGAAATCATTGCACCCGAAGAGGTTGCGCATTTGCCGGCGACGACCGGCGAACGGTTGCTGACGCGGCAAGAGTTTCAGCAACTCAGCGACGTACCGGCGGCATTGGTGTGGCTTGCGAACATCGAGAATCCCAACACCAGGCGCGCTTATGAAAGCGACGTCAACGCCTTCCTTCGGTATTGTGGAGTCGAATCCCCTGAAGACTTGCGCCTAGTGCAGCGGGCTCATGTCATCGCCTGGAGAGCCCAAATCCAGGCTACAGGAGTCGCCGCAGCGACCATTCGACGCAAACTTTCGGCCATTTCGTCACTGTTTGAGTACCTCTGCAACGAAAACGCCGTCTCCCACAACCCAGTTTCGGGTGTTCGGAGACCTGGCGATGGCAGTAATGAGGGCAAAACGCCAGCACTTTCCGATGACCAGGCGCGGCGCTTACTTCAGGCGCCTCAAGGTGACGGCTTAAAAGCGGCCCGCGATCGAGCCATATTAGCCACCTATTTGTTTCATGCTTTACGCCGAACCGAGCTTGCTGACTTGATCGTAGGCAGTCTTTCGGAGCGTCGTGGTGTGTTGCATTTCCGCGTGTTTGGCAAAGGTTCCAAGACGCGTTATGTGCCGGTGCATGCGGCGGCCGCTCAAGCTATTTCAGACTACTTGGAAATGGCCGGCCACGGCGACGAAAAGAAAGGCGCGCTCTTCCGGCCCGTCAGCAACAACCGCACCGGAACTCTAGAGAACGCCATCACGGGAGACGGCATCTACAAGATGCTCAAAAATTACGCTGCTACTGCAGGCGTGCAAATGGATGGGCTTTGTTTGCATGCTTTACGTGCCACGGCCGCGACCAATGCGTTGGAGCATTCAGCAGATATTGCCTTCGTGCAGATGTGGTTGGGGCATGCCAACATAAGCACGACGAGGCTTTATGATCGGCGGAAATCCAAGCCCGAAGACTCGCCCACCTTTCGAATCAAATACTAGATCACTTTTGGTAGGTCGAAACATCACGCCAAGCGTCACTTTAGCAATTACGCAGATTCTTGGGGTCAGGCCATCGTGCGAATCTTAGAGCTTGTGTGCGCAAAGCGCGGCGCTCCGGTTTACGTGCGATCAGATAACGGGCCCGAATTCATTTCCATTGCCTTACAGAAATGGGAAAAAAAGTCCGGGGCAAAAATGCGATTCATTAAGCCGGGAAGTCCTTGGCAAAACGGCACGGTGGAAAGTTTTCATGACAAGCTGCGAGATGAGCACTTGCAGCTGGAAACTTTTGCTACCGTAGCAGAGGCGCGAGTACTGCTTGAGCAGTGGCGCGTCGATTACAATGAGTACCGTCCGCATAGTTCGCTGGACTACTTAACTCCGTCGGAATTTGCAGCTCTTCCCTGTGGGGCAGATTCCGCTTCGCTCCATCAGCCCCACAGGGAAGAAACCTGCCAGGTGTGACTTTGGGTGGATTACGGTTTTCTGGGTAAAGTCACTGCCATTCTTGGATCCCAGCATCAAAATTTGCATCCATCTAGATGAAGGTCGATGCAAAAGACTTCTTTGGTTTCAGCAGAGAAGACAAACTCCCACTGAGCCCCCCATGAATCTCGGAAAAGGAAAAAAACTGTATCGCCAGCACCGGAAGTTAATGCAATATCCGCCTGAATTGTATCTGAAATAAAGAGGCTTGGCCCCCACCCAGAAGCATGGAGGGCGGAGCTTACATCTTCACTATATGCTGGTGGGCGGGTCTCTATTTTGGGCAATGCTGAAGGAAAACCGTCCCCAACAACAGAATGCACAAAGGCTGCTGCCACGACTATTCCAGTCTCAAGGTCTGCGACTGGTCCGAACGACCGGATAGCAAGCGGAGAACCATCACTCGGTTCATTTGCCCAATCACTCAGAAACCCTTGAGTATCAATTCGAACTCCACGGGAAAACTCCAGTGCAAATGGAACAATCAGGGCAGTAATTACAGCACCCAAGCACAAAACCTGTCGACCTCGAATCATTTTTCTACCACTGGTACCATTTTTTCTTCCTTTGAAATGTATTTTCTAAGCAGTTTGTTGCGCTAGTGGAGTTCCCAGTTTTCATGAATTTCCTAAAGGCATCTGCACACCCATTAATCTCGTCATGTGTAATTTTTCCATGGCCGCAGCGTTCCTTTTTCTTTTTCGGACCCTCCTTATCTCCACCAGGATTCATATTCATGCACATGTTATGCATGAATTCATGGCCGAGGACTTTTTCACATGATGCGCTACAGTCAAAATTACAATCATCATCGGTGCAGATGAATATCGTGGTCGCCCCCCAACCCCTGCTATTGCTATCGTGGAAGTCTGTTTTCGGCGTATTGTCTGCTAGGCCACAGAAATCCGAATTCTCACACGTACCACACACTATGTTTTGTGCATCCAACATTTCGCAGGTGGCCCTGGCAAGGTATACCTCGTAGGTTGAGCCAAATCTACCATCTAAACTTCCACTTTCAAGCTCCGATCGGCAGCTCGATTTCATTTGGTCTAGCTCGCTTGAACATGGACAGCCCCCAGGGCAATTCACCCTTTTAAACCCATCTGGATCCCAGTCAGAGCTGCCGCCAGGAGGAGATCCAATAGATTTTAAACCAAATACATCAATCCGATGTAACGGAGCTGCAACTAATGCTTGGTACAGGTTTTTTGACTCCAGAATGCCCCATTTATCACGACTCAACCACGACCCCATCTCAGGCTGCAGCCATCGATTTCTAAAGTCGTAAAGTTCGGTCACCTCCTCCACAAATCCGCCATGCAAACGTTTGCGATGGAAGGCCTCGCTTGCGTAATCTCCCAGTGCCGTTGCCGATCCATCCTCCGAATCGCTTACACCATACGGATCCGTGTAGTTGTACCGTTCCGCCAAGTACCCATCGGCATCGCTCAAGCCCCACACCGTACTCTGGAAATCCTCGTGCACGGCATAAGGTCGGTACACGGAACAACTGCGAATTGGCCAGTCGTGGGCATCGGGATTTTTCTGTTAGTCATTGGGGTCAATTCTTGGTTCACTCGGCGGCAGAAAGCGGCCTAGGTTGATCTGCTCTTTGCATTGTTGGTTTAAAGGGTGGAATTCCAACAGGTGCGGCCAGGGGCAGATTAACAACGCGTTAAAGACGTGTTAACCGACCTTTTTCAGGCTATAATCAACGTATGTACAACCCAAATTTCCAAATCACGACCTCAATGAGTAAGGACTTGATGGAAATTGAGGCGGTTCGCCAGTCAGTATTAGACTTGCCTATCGACGTCGAAATGCTGCGCAGCTTGCGCCAAACGGCAAAGCTTTTAACCACTCATTTTTCAACTCAAATTGAAGGAAATCGGCTCAGCCCAGCTGAAGTTGCCAGGGCGGTAAAAGGGGCTAGATTCCCTGGCCGGGAACGCGATGAGCGTGAGGTTCGAAACTACTACATTGCCTTGCAGGAAGTGGAGCAGCTGTCTGAAATAAACCAGCCCATCACCGAGCAGACGGTAATGAAAATCCATGGCCTCTCATTCCATGGCAAAGCTACGCCCACACCTTATCGGGATGGCCAAAACGTCATTCGCGATGGCTCCACAGGAGGAATCGTTTATATGCCACCCGAAGCCTCAGACGTTCCTGGACTAATGTCCGACCTTATCGCTTGGATCAATGGTTGCCTGCAGGCGAATGAACTTCCTTCGCCCATCGTGGCGGGACTTGCTCATTATCAGATTGCAACCATTCATCCATACTTCGATGGTAACGGTAGGACGGCTCGACTTTTGACTACCTTGATCCTTCACAAAAGCGGCTATGGTTTGAAGGGTATTTATAGTTTGGAAGAACACTATGCTCGCAACCTAAGCGCATATTACGAAGCCCTAGCCGTCGGTGGTTCTCATAACTATTACATGGGTCGCGCTGAAGCCGACGTGACTAGTTTCCTTAGCTATTTTTGTCATGGCATGGCGGCGGCTTTTTCGGCGGTGCGGAATCAAGCTTTAGGCGCTGCAAGTCGAGGTGCTAAGGACCGAAGCTCCATACTCCGCCGACTCGACCCGCGCCAAAGGCGGGTGCTTGAACTATTCAAAGATCAAGGAACCGCAACGACGGTTGAAATTGCAAATCGGTTAGGGCTCAGTCCGCGAACGGTGGTGGCTTTGTGTCGTGAATGGGTGAAGGGTGAATTTCTTGAGATGCATGACCCATCACGTAAGAATCGCGCCTATCGATTGGGGAAGAATTATGAAGAGGTGATAGAACGCATCAAGTTTTTCCGTTAGCAAAGGCAAATTGGCCTGTCCCCGTTTTCTGTGCACTTAGCAAGCCAAAATGGCTGACCCCACCATCCCCACAACGAGCCACTTTCTTTTTTCAACTATTCAACAACTCCTGATGCAACCTATCCGCCCTTCGTCCGCTTAACCAACCGAAAATGCCATGCAGCGGACCCAGTAGGAAGTAGATAATTCCGGCATATCCAGGTTGGGCGCCGGCAATCACCATGATCATGGAAGCCATTGCGACGACAACCGTGATCAAATGATGCACTAATCCAGTTAGTGTCAAATGCACCTCAAGTTTATCCAACTCGAGTTCATTGCGTTTTGCATACGCACGCAACTGCATCAGCGCGAGCACACCAAAAACGCCGATGATTGCCGCAGCGTAAAAGCCCATCATCCAAGCTTGCTGCGCATAACCACTGTCTCCGAATACCACACCCTTCGGCAGTACGAACATTTCTTGTACGCCGTCACCCAAAATTAAGCGCCACAAAAACGTCGCCATGAATTTTAGTGGATAGGCCATAAACAAAATCAAGAAGAGGAAGATCGCATTTAAAAACGAAGTTGTGAAATCTTCCAATCCATAGCGCCGGAAATACAAGTAGTGATACTGCCACGCCATCATGATCATCGCGAAGCTAACCAAAAATATCGGCAGGTCGCGCACCGCATTCCACAATTCATAAAACGTCGCCGGCACGGATATGGAAACGATAAGTAGTGTAAGCGTGACCGCAAAAACTGCGTCGGCTAATGCTTCTAGTCGTGAGACTGCTTCACCGCGCCAGCGGAACATGGCGTCGGCGGAAGCGCGTTTGTGAAAGAGGTGGTCGCGGATCATTGGTGGCGTCGGCTGCAGGGTTTAGTTAATGCTAGCGTAAACGCAGATACCATCACTAAAGCGCAGGTCCAAGTCCAATATCTCCTGCGCGCCGTCGATGATGCATGGAATGTTGTCGTACTGGATATAGAGCTGATTGTTGCGCGAATAAAGCTCATCCGGACGGCCGTATTCGGCCATGATGTCGGCCATGGATCGGAAGTAAAACGCGTCCCACATAGCGGATTGCACATCGTTGGTACTGGTCATCACTGCAGACAAACTGGCGTCGTTTCTTTCTTGCATCGAATGCAAACGTTCGCGCAGTTGCACCGGTTGCCATTGTGAGGATTGGTGGCTACTGGACGCCAGAGTGCGCGAGGCTTTACTTAATTCCTGAATTAACGAACGCAGTTCCGAATCGGTGGCTGCGCTCAGCTCCGCGGCAGATCCACTCCCGGGTAAACCTGTTTCGGTCCGCGCATTCAGCGCACCACCCATCAACGACGGCAACGCTCCCATCGACGCCTGCAAGCCGCCCAGCATCTGGTTCTGCCGCTCCATCAACGTCACCATTGAGCGCAGTTCGCCGTTCATAGTCTCCATCGACGCCGAATAGTCTGGCGGCGTCGGCGTGATCAGCGTAGGCAATATCAACAAAGCGGCAAAGGCAACTGCCGCAAGCATCAGTACTGGCAGGGGTATTTTCATACCCCTACTATTCAGCCGCGCCTGCCTAACAACAAATTACTCAGCTTAAGGCGCGTAAACGGCTGCGCCGCGCGAGATGGTGGCGCGCCAGGTGCGCTCGGATGGCCATAGTTGCAGCACCACGACATCGCCCTCTTCGGGATCGGCTTCGCCCAAGAAGGCGCGCAGATCAAGCACGCCGCGACGGAAGCGAATGGCCGCCCCTTCGCCGCGCGGATGGCTGAAAGTGCGTGCGTTTTTCACGTGCACGGCCATCTCTTCCGGCAATTTCAGCTCGGACTCATCCCACAACGCCGCACCGCCTTGCAGCACGATCGCCAAATCACCGCGCTCGTGCCAGCGCATCGCCAACACAGCACTGGAATCGGAATGCGCCCGCAATTCATGCGTGGCAAAACCGACGTACTGACTTTCGTAAATCGGAGCTTCCAATGTTGGTGCTTCGACGGGTGCGGGAACTTCCCGGCGCGGGGCCGGTTGAATGAGGTCGGCGGAAACGGGTTGCGGTTCTTCGATGGTGTGCGCCGAACGGAATACCGCCGCGCGGGCCGCTTCAGGGTGCCCCACCAGCGCCCAATTGCCACCCGGAATGTGGGCAATGATCGCCGAATAAGAACCCAAGTTGTTGAGCAGCGCCCAACCCATTTCGCGTTCTTCCCACGCGGTTTGCACGTCGGAACGACTGGCGACGCCGTCGCGTTCCTGCAGAATTTCCAACAACACCTTTTCCGACGGACTGAGGATGTCGATTGTGGTTAATTCCTTTTCAAAACGCACCACCTCGTCGTTTTGCTCAAGCTTGGCGAATCCACGAGCCACCGCGTATTGGGCCAGAACGGCAGGCGGCGGCAACATCGGCCGCAGCTGCAAATCGCGCGCAATCTGCCCGTGCAGCAGCGAAACCGGCACCGTATCGGCCACCGTCGCCATGCGCAGGATGCGCGTATCCAATCGCTTGCTGCTCCATTCCGGATTGAACACCCACTTGCCGTCGGTGCCCAGAGCTTCCAAGCCACGAGCGATGTCTTGTAGCGAAATTTGGTCCTGCGGAACGCCCAAGCTGAGCAGTTCCGAATGCAAATCTTCGCGCGTGATCACGCCATGGCGACGCAGCACCCGAGCGATGGCCAAACGAATCTGACGCGAATGCTCGGCGCCTTCTTGGCCCGACGAAAGCAGTCCGGCATGTTTGTCGAGCACATTCAAACCGCTCTGAATACCCAAGCGCGAACTCATATCCGGCAAAGTCAGGAGCAGTTCTGCCGAAATCGTAATCCCCTGCTTGCTCAGTTCGACGGCAAAATCGGCCGCCGGCATGCCCTGCGCAGGAACTTGCACTTCACGCACTCGTGACAGCACCGGCAAAAATACCGGTTGCGCCTCGGCGATTTCATGCGACGCGCGATCAAGAATGCCACTGATGTATTGCACCGTGGTTTGATCGCGTTCCGCCAACTGCGCCATGCGCTGCGGACTGTTGCCATCTAGGCCAAAATAGCCCATCACGACGTCGCGGGCGCGGGCGCGGGGCAAGGCCGCCGTAATCATGGTGGCCAATTCTTTTTCAGGAGTCATTTCGGCGGCATCAAGGATGTCGCGCAATAAATGGCGTCCATGTTCCTGCCAAGCCATTTCCGACGCAAATACCGGATCACCGTCGGCGGCGCGGCGCAGGAATTCGGCCATGGTGGCACAGTCGCGGGTGGCGATGCGGAAGGCAGCGCCAAAACGCGGATCCATAGGACCGAGGGCTTCCAGATCCTTCAGTTGCATGGCACTCGATACCAATTGGCGGTCGCGCGCGTCCAAAGTCACGCCTTGGCCGGTGGCCCGTTGCTGCCACACTTCTTGCACGTTCGGCATGACTTCGTGATCGGCGCCAGAACTCGCCAGCGGGTTTTCGAAGCCGTCGCTACAACCGTTGTTTACCCATTCCAACTCACTGAGCACGTCGACGACGCCGCGCATGCCCAAATCTGGGGCGCGGTTGAGGTCGGCGAAACTGAAACGCTCGCCGCTTTGCAAACGTTCGAGCCATTTGGTGCTCTCAAGGGTCAGCAGGGTGCGGCGGTTGAATTCCAAACTGCCGGAGCGCGGCCACTCGGGTAGCAGCTCGTCGCCAATTCTTTCCCAGTTGTCGGCCAGCCATTGCAGACCCTGGAAATGAATGCGCTGGCACAGCTCTTCGCCCATGGTTTGCCAGCAGTTACTGTGATAAACGATCGCCGGAATTCCACCCGGAACTTTGCTCAACGCCGGCTGCAACCACACCGGGAACAACGGCCGACCTGGAACCGGTGCGCGTTGGCCGCGGGCGGTGACGGTGGCGGTGGAATAGACGTCAGGATTGCCTTCGGCGACGTCTGCGCCTTCGTTAGCAAGCGGCTCCAGCCCTTGGCGGCCGCTCAGCCCTTCTAAAATCACCAAAATTTCCAATACGCTAGATAATCCTAAACCCTTCTGATTAAAAAGTTGTCCTAATTTGACGCTATGTAACTGATTAGGATCTTCCCATGCGCCGGTGGAAATCAACCATTTCCTCGCCCGGGTGGACCACGGTAGGCCTTCTAGCCGGCGCGGCGCGGCACCGAGGATGACGGGCCGATCTAAGCAAGACTCCGGAATTTCGGAGTAAACCTGGCGCTGAGCACGGCCTTGGACCTGATCTGCGAGGTTAAATAGGTCGGATTCGTCCAATTGGAACCACGCACTATCATCCAACTGATCGAAACGTGGGTAGGTGTGCGTAGTGGCCGCAGGTTTGCGGATGGCGACTTGAAACCAGTCAGCCAGCACAGAAGGAACTAGAGGACAACCCGCTACGGGATATCTAGAAGTACGTGAATCGGGCATTAATTATTGTCTGGTGGAGGTTTACTTATTGTAGTTAACAGTGAAACTTAGTGGGGAACTTCTGCACTTTTGTTGCCAAATACTGCTTTCGCGGTCAAAATCGTGGTTCTGTTTCATTCTCTTTCGGGAAATCCCCTCATGTTAAAGAAAACTCTCTCTCTACTTCTCAGCTCGCTGTTTCTGGCGTCGATCGCCAGCGCTCAAAGCAGCCTTGCCCCTCTCCAGGCCAAAACGGCCAAAACGGAGGTGCATCCGGAGCATCACAGTACGTTGGTAGTGGTCAAATTCCGTCACGATTCGGGAATTCGACTGCGCGACGGGCTCCTGGTGGATTTGAGCCCTCAGCTGACGGATTCGGCCGCCGACCTGGTGGCTGTGCGAGGAATACTATCGGCCACTGGCGGTGTGGTTAGCCCATACTTCCAGCAATCGGAAGCGGAACTGGATGCGTGGCGGCATAGTGGAGAGATTCGCAACAACCAAGTGTTGCATGATTTGAACCTGTTTTTTGCCGTGGAATTGCCAAGCAAGAGTTTGGTGGGCGCAACCTGCGATGCGTTGAATGCATTTGAGTTGGTTGAAATCGCCTACCCGGCGTCGAAGATTAGCGATCCGGTCGTGGTGCCAAATGTAGTGCAAATGTTGAGCAACTTCCTGACGTCGTTGTTTGCGCCGGCGCCGGATTATGAAAATCAGCAGGATTATCGCAACGCTGCACCGGCTGGGGTGGATGCAGATTTTGGTCAATTTTTCTCCGGCTCGCGCGGCGAAGGCACGCTGATTGCCGACGTCGAAACTGGATGGACCGATGACCATGAAGACATCATGCACAAATCGTTGGGCAACTTCGTCGGCTTAGGGCCGGCTCCGTACCCATGGGACCACGGCACTGCAGTGTTGGGTGAGTTGGTTGGTGAAGACAATGCAAACGGCGTCAAAGGAATCGTGCACCAAGCCGACGTCGTGATGTCGTCGCACTTGGGCTCGGCGGCGAATATTGGGACTGCCATTATTCACGCCGCCAACGCCGCCGGACCTGGCGACGTCGTGGTTTTGGAAGTGCAGTGTTACAGCGGTGCTCCAAGCCCACACCCATGTGAATACGATTCGGCGATTTTCGCCACCGTGCAAACTGCGACGGCAAACGGCACTCATGTTTTTGCGGCTGCCGGTAATGGTTCGAATAATTTGGACTCAGGTTCTTACGGTGGTTTGTTCGACCGCAACGTGCGCGATTCGGGCGCGGTGATGTGTGGTGCGTCGGATGGTGAGTCTTTGAACATCGCCTACTTCTCCAATTACGGCACACGTTTGGACGCCCATGGTTGGGGTTTCAACGTGGTCACCACCGGTTATGGAGACCTGTATAACGGCGGCGGTGTGACGAAGGAATACACGGCTGCGTTCTCAGGAACTTCTAGCGCTACGCCCATCGTTACTGGTGCTGGCATCATGATCAACGGCATCCACCGTGAAGCTTTTGGTGCCGGTTTGTCGCCGTTGGACCTACGCGCATTGCTAACCGCAACTGGAACGCCGCAAGGCAGTGGTGGCCAAATCGGTCCGCGCCCCAACGTTCGCGATGCAATCGATTTCATTGGTGTGCCGCAAATCACGCTGAGTGGAAATAACGTCCCTGGCGGAACTCTAATCGTCGATATTGCTGGTTCGCCCGGTGATAGCTACACCTTGGGTTTCTCCAATAGCCTGCTGGCAACGCCGACGCACATTACGCCTTACGGTTATCGCTACCTTGGTGGATTGTCGCAACAGGCTAGTGGGGTGATCCCAGCTTCCGGTACTGAAACACTTAGTTTCCCGATTCCGAACAACGGCAGCTTGAGTGGCAAGACTGTTGGTTACGTGCAAGCCGCAGTGACCTTCTCATCTGGCCCAGGCACTGGCTCGTTCACCAATTACCAGCCCGTCGATATCTTGTAAATTTCGGCAACTAAGGCTTTGCCATCCAGGATTACGGGTCTGCCTAACACGACCGCCCCGTTTGCCGTTTCTGTAACCGGCACCTGGATGGCAAACTTTGGATTGACCAGAAATTGGCTTTTAGTTACTGTATTTGTAGGCATTAGCCGTTAATTCACTTACACAATCATCATGCCAATAATTCTTCTTGCAGCACTTCTCCTGCCCCCCCCCCCCATTATACAAACTACTCATATTGTTAATGGGATCAATCCTGTAGCCCCTGAATTTTCAACTATTTCAGCTGCCGTAGCCGCTTCAGCTGCAGGGGATACTATCCTCATTAAGGGATTAGTCCACAATGGTCAACCTGTCGGTTATTCCGAACACCAGTACCAGTCCGGTAATCCAGGAGAGGATTTCCCTATAAAACTTCTTCACAGCCTCACAATATCGCCTTTTGATCCAAATGATCCAGTATTGATTTGGAGTTCTCAGACTGCCACCGTTAAACCTTCACTTTTTAAAATTCCTGCAAGCGTCGCTGCAAATTCAACCATAATTATTAAGGACCTAACACTGATTGGCGCCATGAGGGGTATTCACGTCGAAGGCTCTCCCCAAGGTATAACAACAGTTTTAATAAAAAGAATCAATTTCGATTTTAATAGAACAGGGCTTCTAGTTGAAGCGAACGAAAGCGCTAAGATTGATATTGCAGTTAGAAGCTGCAAATTGGTTGACACGCTAGTCTCCTTGGATCCAAATCTCAGTTTCCCATTGCCGCCCAATTATCGTGGCCAAGCTGTCGGCTTGGCATTTCATGGGACCCAGGTCGCTACGCCTGGAGAAATTAACGGTGAAGTTTATAACCTCCGGCTAACCGGAAATTTCACCGCTATGAACCCGAACTCACCGCCCACAGAGTTTTTCAGTGACGCGGGATTCAGCTTGTCAACGAGTTCTCGAATCATCGAGATTGTGACGTCAGGACACTTCAAAGAATTTGGAGGAACGTCACCAATCTCAGAGGTGAATTTGGAAATCGATAGTTGCGTCCTTGATGGCAAGGCTTCGTCAAGTCCAACGCAAGCTGGTTGGGATGTTGGTATTTACGCCACCGCGATACACCCCGACGGGGTGACCGAATTTGAAGACTTCACTTCCGGCTACCGAATCACCGTCCCAGGTACAGAGATTACTGACTGCCGCCTTCAGGGTATTCATTGTGAATCCGACCCCGATTCACGAGGAGAGTTTTGGCTCCAAGGAGGAAGCGAAGTAACTCGTACAGGTCGAGATCTAACCCCTCCAGCAGGGCATGGGGAAGGAATCCGCATGCATTCCAACGAGGGATATATTGCTTTGCATACACAAAACGCGAAGATCCTAGATAACCTTTCGCATGGAATCAGCGCCGAAGCGGAAGGAAGCAATCAAGCTACAGACAACCACACTCCTGTCGGTGTATTCTTCGATATTAACAATACCAGTATTCACGAAAATGATGGAGATGGCATTCGGGGAATAGCCGATCAAGGTGCCATCGGTGGCACATGGAACTTTGTAGGACCAGGGGGATTAGATGATCTCTATTTTTCGGATCTAATCTCTTCGATCCAAGTGGATCATGGACAAGGCGTTATTAATTCCTGTGATATCAGCAATAATGGAGGGTATGGCGTATACCTTTGGGTTGTCGGCTCGCAGGTTGAGTCTCTACTTGGTGCAGCATCGGTGCGATTGGTTAACAACTTTATCTGGAATCACCCTCTGGAGGGGATTCGGGTTGACTTGCAAAACGGACCATTTTGTTTCGTACCAATTGTTCACTGCACCATTGCCGGAAATGGCGATTCTGCAACAACACCTCAGTCAATTGAAATTGTTAATTCGAGTGGAAGTCCAGCATTTTATCGAGCTGAATCCGTAGGGTCACGAGGGCGAGTCCTCAATACCAAAATTTACAATTCCATATTTCAGCGCAAATCAGTTTTTCTTCAAGATTTTGGTTCGTCTCTTGATAATTATGCAATAGGGGATTCAATTAACAATACTAACCCCCTCAACATTGGCTGCGCAGGTATTAGAGCCTTGGACCCTGCTCAGCTACCCTACCCATTTACAGAATCAAATGGCGATGTGGCACCATTCGTCGGTCCAATCATTTGGATTGCCACTTCTCCTGCCCAATTTTTCTTTGGGAGCTGGGTAACGCAACCCTTTAACCATTGTCCCAACTTCTTGCATGTTGAAGAGGGTGAATCAAATAGCGATTTCGAAGGAACAAATCGACCTTCTGGCGCAGACCTCTGGAAACGTGATAAGGGAGGAGATCATGCAGATGATTCCTAATGACCATATCGTCATAAAATGTGTAATGGCCGCCGGTGCGGTCATGGCGACCACCCATTCTGCTATAAGTCAAGAGGATTACCATCAGCAAACAAAGTGCTGGGCCATCAAGGAGGTTCTTCTTCCCTACCCAATTGCTCCTGGTGAAAATGTGTACTTCGGGCCGCCAAGGTTTCTCGGCGACACAGACGGTGATGGCTTGGTTGAAGCGCTTTTCCGATGGAACTCATTTTCTTCGACTGGTGGATTGGGGTGGCGTCAACAAGTCTTTGACGCGAGGTCCTTGCTTAAGGAAGGAAGGGATAATTACGCTCCAATTAGTAATTGGTTCTACAACCGCACGGTCAAATTAAATACACCCATTGGATCGTATCTAACAGCGGGGGTTCAGCTTTCGCTAGAAACCGGGGTTTATTCGATCCAAGATGGTCAATTCGCCACCTACCTCCCCATTCCGCCACCGGCCCATACGCTAGAGCTGTTGATGAGAGCGGGTGACCTAAATCAAGACGGATGGGATGACCTATTCGCCTACCCGTATGATGGCCAACTCGCCCTCAATGTGGGCCTGATAGATGGCAAGACGAGAACTTTTGTGTGGAATGATTACGATCCATCGGTTACAGCTTGGTCTGCCTATCCAGTGTTGAGCTACATACCCCAGGGCCCTCCTGACTTGGATGGAGATCAAATAGCCGACTTCACAGTCTCATACGCGATGCCTTGGGCTGGAGGAAGCTCACCGTTCCGCATGTTTTTCCGCGCGTATTCCGGCTTATCTGGTTCTCGACTCTGGGAAAGGACTTTGCTCAATGATGATAATGCTGGATTTTTCAGCAACCTGAATTCAGATCTAAATGGCGACGGAGTCATTGACCTGTCAGTGATGGAACCCAACAATTATGACTTTGCAAATGGCACAATGGTAGATGGTCAACTCTCCGCCATCAACGGGTCTACGGGGAACACAATCTGGGAAGTTCCCATAAAATATATCGACCCCAAGTGGGCTTCTGGGATTTCTATCAACGACTATTACATCCCTTACCATCCCGTCTTTCCAACACCTGACATGAATGGCGACGGAGTGGATGAAGTTTCGTTTACCGCCCACAACTTCGTAATTACGGATCCTAAAACTCGCCGAGTTATTGCTTCTTTTTCCGGAAAGGATGGAGCTTTCCTCGGACTTGAACGTATGCCAGAGACTGCATACCCTTGGCTAAGTGAACCTGTGGATGATATTCGAGATAGTCGACGATTAACGCCTTTAGGTGATTTTGATAACGACGGTTGGCAAGAAATGGCCTTAGGAGTAAACGCCCCAGAGTTCGATCAAAACGGTGGTACAACCACTCCATTAGCACTTGCTATCCTTAGTCATCCCTCTTTGATTGCGGACACTAAAACTCACCTTGGTGGAAAAGTCTCATTTGCAATCCATGTCCCCAATTCAGCGGGGAAACACTACCAAGTAATCGCCTCTACACGATTCAGCCCTCGCTCAGGCATTTTCCTAGATGGGTGGAATACACACCTCGATCATTCAGGAACCCTCACACATTTCTTAACGCATCGACCCATCCGGGGTGATTTGGATTCTATGGGCAAAGCAAATGGGTCAATTCCAGTCCCCATGATCCCAGGGTTTTCTGGCAAAACTCTTTTCTTCAAAGTTGCAATTACGGATCAAGCTAATCCCGATCAGATCCTTTGCTTGAGCAATTTATGTTGGACCAAAATCTTATAAGGTACAGGTAATGGTTTTGTAGATCTCGGCAGATTCCGCTTCGCTCCATCAGCCCCACAGGGAAGAAACCTGCCGGGGGCAACTTCGGGGGGATTGCGGTTAACTGGGTAAAGTCAAACCACTGCCCCAATTTTTTACATGTGGAAGAAACTGAGTCTACCAGTGATTTTGAAGGGACTGCTCGTCCATCAGGTGCAGACATTTGGAAGCGTGACAAGGGAGCAGATCATCAGGATGATAATTAAGTCCTCAATCCATAAAAGATGGGCAATGATCGCAGTCGCGATTATTGCCATTTCTCCCCTTGCCACAGGCCAAAGTAACCGCGCACCGCAACTCAGAGAATGGGTAATAAAGGAGGTGCTCCTGCCTTATCCAATCGCACCTGGAGAGGACTTGCACTTTGGACCACCAAGGTTTCTTGGAGATGCAGACGGAGACGGATTAGTAGAAGCGCTGTTCACCTGGAACTCCTTTTCAGCGACCAATTTCACTGGATGGCGCCAACAGATTTTCAATGCCAAGACCCTACACAAGGGTGGAAAGGAAAACTACGTCCCTATTGATAGTTGGTTCTACAACCGCACCGTCAAGCTAAATACACCAGTCGGTCCGTATCTAACAGCTGGGATTCAACTTTCATTGGAAACCGGAGTCTATTCGATTCCAGACGGGCAATTCGCTTCTTATCTCCCAATTCCCCCGCCAGCTCATTCCCTCGAACTATTGACGAGAGCGGGTGACTTAAACCAAGATGGATGGGATGATCTCTTTGCCTACCCATATGATGGCCAACTCGCCGTCAATGTAGGTTTGATCGATGGCAGAACGAACACTTTTGTTTGGAATGATTATGATCCCTCGATTCAGGCGCGGTCTGCTTACCCCGTTTTGAACTATGATGCCGAAGGCCCTTCAGATTTGGACGGAGACGGGGTTGCCGACTTCCTTATTTCCTACCAGCTGCTCTGGGCTGGCGGAAGCTCACCTTTCAGTATGTTATTCCGAGCTTATTCAGGCCTAACCGGTTCTCAAATTTGGGAAAGAACTTTGCTCAATGAGGATAACGCCGGGTTCTTCAGTAACCTAAATTCAGACCTAGATGGTGACGGAGTCATTGACTTGTCGGTGATGGAGCTCAACAATTATGACTTTGCAAACGGCACGATGGTAGATGGCCAGCTCTCCGTCATCAGCGGCTCAACTGGAAACACCGTTTGGGAAGTCCCGATAAAGTACATTGATCCAAAGTGGAATGGCGGGATTACGATCACCGATTACTATCTTCCACGGCATCCCGTTTTCCCGACTAAGGACTTGAACGGGGATGGAGTCGACGAAGTTTCCTTCGTGGTTCACAATTTCGTTCGAACGGATCCAGATGTACTGCGGATCATTGCCACGTTTTCTGGAATTGATGGGAGCTTCCTCGGGCTTGAACGAATGCCAGAGACTGCATGGCCCTGGCTAGACGAAACCGTGGATTATGGAGCTGACAGTCGAGGGTTAACCCCCTTAGGTGATTTTGACAACGACGGCTGGCAAGAGATGGCTTTAGGAGTAAACGCCCCAGAGTTCGATCAAAATGGTGGCACGACCACTCCCTTGGCACTTGCCATCCTTAGCCATCCTTCTTTGGTTGCGGACGACACCACCCAGCTCGGTGAAGAAGTCTCATTCGCAATCCATGTCCCAAATTCCGCTGGTAAACACTACCAAGTAATTGCCTCCACACGGTTCAGCCCTCGCTCAGGAATTTACCTGGATGGATGGAATACACACCTCGATCATTCAGGGACACTCACGCATTTCTTAACTCATCGACCAATCCAAGGCGATTTGAATTCAATGGGTAAGGCCGTCGGCTCAATTCCCGTCCCAATGATTCCAGGATTTTCAGGAAAAACCCTTTACTTCAAAGTCGCTATTACAGATCAGACTGATCCCAAAACGGTCCTTTGTTTGAGCAACCTTTGTTGGACTAAAATCTTATAGCGAACGAGAAAGGATCTTGTAAATTTCGGCAACTAAGGCTTTGCCATCCAGGATTACGGGTCTGCCTAACACGACCGCCCCGTTTGCCGTTTCTGTAACCGGCACCTGGATGGCACCTTTTTGTAGTAAGCGCGCGGCGGCTTCGGCCCAGAGTTGAGTAGGCACGTGGTCGTCGTGCAGATCGTGAATGGGAGCGGAGGAGTTGCCGTCGTTCGGGCGAGCCGACGCGATGGCTTGATATTCATCCCACAGTTCCTCTAAACGAGTCGCACTTAATTCGGCGCCATTCATCAAGCCGCCGTCCCACCAAGTCAAGTAGTTGTCGCGGCTCCAGGGGATTTGCTCGGTTGCCAAATCCAACGTAAAAATCCAAGCCACGTTTTCAACCAAAAAAGCGACGCGTTGAATAGTGGTGCCGCGAATGATGCCGCCGCGTTTGATGTGGTTATGTCCAGCAAGTTGATGAATAGCGAGCAAGTCGTCGGCGGGGATCCACCATTTTTCGGATTCATAATCCGGACGATGATCGGCTTGCACAAACAAGTCAGTCAAAGTTTCGACAACCATTTCCGCTTGGCCGGCATCCCAACCGATTAGGTCGCGGTTGATTGCTTGATTCAAAAAAGAGGTGCGACCAAAATGCCAAGCGTCGTCCATTGCGCCGTGGCATGCCATGCCGGCGATGAAACAAAACAGACGCTCGGAATGCGCGTTCCAAGGCTCGCCATAGGTCTGGTGCAAATACTCCGCAGCAGTGGTGTGAAACGGCTGCCAATGTGCATCTTCGGCAGCGTCGGAGCTGTGGGGCCACAGATAACCCCAATCCGGATAGACCGCCCCCACCCGCACTGTTTCCGGCCATTGGGCCAAAGTAGTTGCCAAACCTGGATGCGTCAGCGGATTCAAATTTGCAACGGCACGGTCGGCGGCTTCCATATGAGTGGAAATTCCGCTGGCAGTGAGGTTATTGGCCCGAAAAAAGCCAAAGACAACTGCAACGATGCAAAGTAAAACCGTTGCGAACGGCTTACTGCGAACGGACTGCAAAGGAGTATCAATGAGGGGACGATTCATGGTGGTGGCGAAGCTAGGTCATCCTAACCGACATTTGTTGGTCGGGAATCGTTAAATAACACCCCTGTCAGAGCGGAAAATCGCCGCATTAAGGCGTGCTCACAAAACAAAATTGTCAGACGAATCACGGCTACGGGCTGCAAAAATAATAACGCCCCTCATTTTCCCTTTTAAAAATGTTCACCATCCTCCCCAAATTTCTCGCGGTAACGGTTTGCCTGTTGCTGTTTCCTGCCACCACCCTCGCCCAGAACAATGGCATCGATCCGCCGGTAGACGGCAACATCCTCGAAGTGACCGATCAAGAAGTCACTTTCAGCGACGGCTATCGAACCTTACTGGATATTCGATACCCAACCACGTCGCCAAATCCTGGTGGTTGGCCGATGGTGCTTTTTGTGCATTCCAGTGGCACCAGTCGCACTCAAGTAAATGGCAAAGCTAAATCGATGGCTAAGCGCGGCTACATCACTGTTACTTATGACGTACGCGGTCAAGGCCCCGGGATGGCATTGAATAACGCGCAGGTTCATGGCCGTTCCAACATCGGAATTCGCGAACGCATCGACATGTTCGAAACCATAGAAGCGGTGGAAGCATTGTTTCCAAGCGTGGTCGACATGGACCGAATTGGCGT
>JACKQG010002275.1_pt1 | contig 22757 bp, 18 predicted proteins | sample 8237621 | NCBI WGS metagenome assembly JACKQG01 (sample SAMN15677084, study PRJNA649215) | marine metagenome | biome: marine; feature: Black Sea; material: saline water; isolation source: suspended particulate matter (SPM) from the Black Sea western gyre | collected 2013-06-09/2013-06-10 | depth... | reverse complement strand
GGGGGGGGGGGGGGGGGGGGGGGGGGGGGGTGGGTGGGGGGGGGGGGGGGGGGGTGTGGGGGGGGGAATCGGTGGAGGAAGTGGTGGTGGCGGATTGGGCGGATTCTCTGCGCCCCCTCCTCTCTCTTTCTCTCCTTCACAGTTTGGTGGTGGAACGGGTGGGGGCGGATTTGGTGGTGGTGGAACAGGTGGAGGTGGAGGTCTGGGGGGTGGCGGAGGTCAGCAACTCTTCCCTGCTAAAGGGAATAAGCTTATCCTTCGAGGGACGCCTGAGTTGATTGATACGATTGAAAACATGGTCCGAAAGTTGGATCAGCCCCCGCGCCAGGTCGACATTCAGGTTTCTATGTTCACGGTTGACCATGGTCTTTCTAAGGTCTTTGGTCTTTCGGCTGATCCCACTCAAAACCAAGCTGTCTTTGATCGGTTCCGTGTCACTTTTGGAACATCAGTAGCTATCGCCATTTTGGGGAAGGGGAGTAGCAGCAGTTTCCAAGACTACCAAGCAGCTCTTTCTATGGCGATCAACAAGAACCAAGCGAAGGTTCTTTCTACGCCCAGAATCGTCTGTTCTGATGGAATCCCCTGTTCGGTCAATATTAGCCAATCCACTCCTTTTATTACGACCACTACGACTTTTATTCCTGATGGTGCTGGTGGGTTTACAACGACCGAAACGACGAATATTCAGACGATTGACACCGGAGTTCAGTTGAGTCTGACACCCGTGATTGATGATGAAGGACGCATTACACTTTTCCTCTCCCCTTCTTTTTCCGAAATTACCGGTTTTGTCACCACGCCTGATGGGGCAACGAGCGTTCCAGCTACGGCAAATAACTCGGTTCAAACCTTGGTTGTACTCAAGGATGGTGAGACTTTGGTCATGGGTGGTCTCTCTCGGGAGAATGTAGCAACGAGTTTGAACAAATTCCCCTTCCTTGGGGATATTCCGATTATCGGAAAGATATTCACAAGAACGGATACGAACAAAACCGACCAAGAAGTCCTTTTCCTTATTACCGTCCGTCTTATCAACAGTCAACGGTAACGCATGGCACTTTTTAGGCGTCGGGCTCCCGCGTCTCCTACTGGAGATGAAGGGGATGTCCCTGTCGCTAGGCGAGTACGCCCGCCCAAGAAGAAGAGATCACCAAAGAGCGTAGTAGGCATCGATTTTCAGGACAACTCTATTCGGGTCGTTCAGTTGACGAAGCGTCGGAAGGAATCCATCATGGAAAGAGCGGGTTTTATCCCTGTGGACGGTGCAGCATGGAGGATGGGACGAATCGTTGATCCCGATGCGTTTTCCCAGCAATTCGGTGAAGGGCTTGTGGCGACGGGTATTACAGGGCGCCGAGTCGTCGTTGGTCTCTCGGGAACAAACTCTGTGGTGCGTGTTGTACGCCTACCCAAAATGAAACCCGCCTTGTTGAAAGAGACTTTGAATGTGCAGTTGGGTCAGTATGTTCCCTTCCCCCCAGAAGATACGCTTTTTAGGTATGTCGTTTTGGGAGAGGTGATGGAGGATGAAATCGAAAAGCAAGAGATTTTGATTCTTGCCACACGCTACTCCATCATTGAACCGATTCTCTTGGCCATTCAAAAGGAAAAGATGGACCCTGTGGGTCTCCATATCGGTTTCCTTTCCGAAGCTGAGATCTTGAAGAGGTATTACGAAGACTACTCCCAGTCTATTGCGTTGATTGATTTTAGGAATGCCATTACCGATATCGTCTTCTTGACGGGGCAACAACCTGATGTGATGGAGGAAGAGGAAGAGACGACACGACGACGGAAAAAGAAGAAGAAAGCAAAACCGCCCGCCACGGCGGCTAGGTTGTCTCGAACCGTGGAGTTTGGTTACGAGAAGGTGATGACCTCCTTGGCAGCGGAGTTAGAGGTGGGGCTACCCGCCTTGGCAGATATTTTCCGAGCGACTGAGATTGACCTAATGGACGTAGACTCTGCTGAAGAGATATCTGGAGAAGCCCCAGATGATCCCTTTGCGTCTTTCTCCGAGGATGGAGAGAGTGAAGTGGGAGAGGATGAGGATGATGGGATGCCTTCCCAGTCTCGCGTCAATGGGGCGTTGCGAAAGGTCTTTGGACAGTTTGCCCAAGAAATCGAAAAATCAAAACGGTTCTTTGAGTCCTTTTCTCGTCGCAGAGAGAGGTTAGGGAGGATCGTCCTTGTGGGCAACTTGGGACGATTCCCTAACTTGGAGACTTTCTTGACCGAATCAACCGGATTAGATGTGGTCATTGGTGATCCCTTAGAGGCTGTTGATTATGGCTCCACCGAATGGGAACCCGAAGAGATGCGTGGACGGGTTTCTGAACTGACAGCTCCTGTTTCGTTGGCGCTCCAGGCGCTCTCGATGAAATCGATGGCTCCCTTGAACCTCTTGCCTAGAGAATATGCCGTCAAGAAAACTTCAGTCGCTGTCATGAAGTGGGTCGCGATCCTCTCATTAGCTCCTGCCTATTTCGGTTATACCGTCTTGGAAGATTATGACAACAAGATTGCGGGAGCAAATACGAGGCTAAGGAATGTTGAAAATGAGCAGTCGCGGTCTCGTGACTGGACTAGGGATCGAGGTGATGAGTCTGTGGTGTTTCAGAATGTTTGTGAAGAGATGGATGGGGGGGTTTGGGAAGGAGAGGTGAAGATTCCACCTGTTTTAGGGAGTTGCCAGAGGAGTTATTCTTACGAGGCTGATGCCAATGCTTTTGATGGTGAAACGAGCCGACTCAACGGACTTCGACCCAAGGTATGTGCTGTCGTTCTTCTTTCGGCAACCCAGTTTCCTTGGGAAGTCCTTTTGGATGAGATTCGTACCTTGATGCCCAAAACGATTTGGCTTTCTCAGAGGGCTGGTGATTCAAACAACATGATGGGAATCGCTGTGGAGGGGATGGATACGGTCGCTTTGGCTGGTCAAGCCCTCTCGATGGAGGATATCTATCGTTTCCTTTTTGCGCTAAGAGAAAGTACCTATTTTGAGCAGGGATTTGAGTGGTCGATTGACTTAGCGGTGGGGGACGAAGCTGCTCTACGTGATATCGAACGCCAACGGAGTGCATCGGGGAGTGCTTTGGACGACCTCGTGAGACTTTTCCGCGCAACTCCCCAGGTGACAACCCTCTTCAACTTCAACCTCACATTAACCCTAAACCCTGAACTTAATGATCGGGCGAAGATGCAGGAAGCGTTTGGTCCTCTTTCCCTTTGTGGAGGGGGAGGCGGTGGTGGCAGCTCAAGTGCGGATCCTGGTCCGGGGGGCGGAGGGATGCCCTCGGGCGGTGGAATGGGAGGAGGCGCCGGATTTGGGCGTCCTCCGGGGTTCTCTGAATAATGGCAAGGGGTGAAGACAGTGGCATGGTGGGTGGGGTTCGCATTGAAGCGAATCCACAACAAGCTCGACAGAATAGAGAAGTCAAGTGGATTGCTATGGTTTCGGTCGTACTCTTGTTGATACCTCTTTTGATCTACCTTTTTACTTCCCAGATGGTTCAACCCAGAAAGAATGACCTAAAGAAAGTAGAGCAAGAGATTACACGAGAAACGAAGAACCTAAAGACGATGAAAGAACAGTCTGAGGAGCTCCATGGCTTGATTGAACTCAATCAAGTTATGGAGGCGAAGTGGACCGAGGTAACCCCGATGTTTTTCCAAGATCGTTGGGAAGTCCTTGAGGAGTTCCAGCCCCATTTGAATCGAATGATACGAGAAAACGGGTTGCTCCCTATGGGGCAGGTCGCTACGGGTTGGGAAGTGCGAGGGACAGATACGATTCCTGTCTCATGGGAGATTCCTCAAATCACGCGCTATTTCTCCTTGGGGACTTATAAGTTCGGTGATACGGGCCCCTATATTGAATCGCCCAATCTCATCAATCGCCTTCCCTTTGTGATGCAGGTGGGCGGTAGTTTTGATAAGGTGATGGGTTTTCTAACGGCACTTAATCGTGAAAGTGAGTATTTCATGGGTGCGTACCAAATCTCCGTTCTCTTTTTCTCCCAGGAAGCATCCACATTCAATATACGACCTGTGGGTACATGGGAAATCGTTGCATTTGTGGGCTCTGCTTATCTGTTGAACGAAGAAGGAACCCCCAATTCATCCCCTGAGTCTTTTATTCCTTCAGGGCAATCGATTGGTTCCTCTGGGGGTGGTGGCGGCGGGGGCGGCGGTGGCGGCGGGGGGAGCGGATTGTCACTTTAGGTGCCGTTTTCCCTTATTTCGTACAATCTCCCTTTATAATGGAACAAAACTCTAGGAGGTTTTTATTATGCAGGTTGATAACAAAGTTGCCACATTGGTCATCGTTCTTGTCGTAGCCGTTCTCGGTATCGTCGTTTGGAACAGCAACAAGGCTGAGGCTTCTACCAGTGGAACATTGGCTGGAGAGGCCCCTACAGGCATCGCTCTCGGTCAGTAACGAGTCGGTACCAGCCCTCTATGGATATCGACTGGAAGGCGGTCTTAGTGGTCGCAATCGTTGGTGGTTTGGTTCTGGCGGGGGTTCTCTTTTTCATTAATAAAGGGAAGAGCGATCCTGCACCTAGACAGTTTGGTCTGGTTTATCACCAAGAGTGGGTCGCGTAGGTTTACTTTGAACAAGCTCCTTTCTGCTTTCTTGATTGTTCTATTTTGGGCGATCTTCCCTTCTTCCGGGCATTCTGGAGAATATAGGGATCAGGCACAAGCGTTGCGCGAACTGGATTTGCGTCAAGGAGTCTTGGATGTCAAATTCGATATTTTCCGTAGTTATCGGAGTGAAGAAAAACCGGACTTTTTCAAGTACGACCCCTTTGTGATTCCCGCTTCGATTCCTGCCGAACTTCTGCCCGATCAGGGCATTACAACGCAACCTTCTGCGATTCTTGCCTCTTCTGTGGCTAAGGTTGCTATGAGTTTTCGGGCTGGGTTTGATGTGGTGGGCGTGATGGGATTTGATGGTCAGCTCTTTGCTGTGTTGCAACAAAGGGGATCCCCTTTCTCTTCACTTTTTGCCCCTGATGCTCGGTTGGGACCTTTTCAAGCGGATGGATTTTTCAACCCTGAAACGAAGACCACCCGAATCGTAATGGGTGTTGCACAGGTCGTATCGGTCGCTCCTGCGTTGGTGCAGATGCGCTTTGGTGCTTATTTCCAGGATGATCCCAACCAAGTCGTTTGGCGCACCGAGAACTTCTATCTCCGTTCGGATCTTCCCTAAGTAGTTAGTCAGAGATATGTTTCACCTTCCTCTCTTGGGGTCCTCACTGACCTCTTCCTCTTTGGGGGTTTCGGTCTTTGGGTTCTCATTCGATACGCTCAATCCTTTGGTCGCGTTAGACCAAGCGCTCCAGTTCCTTCTCCATAAGCACCAAGGGTATTTCCTTCTCGTTCCTGAGATTGCGGTCGCTGTGGGGGCTTTGCTCGTCTTGGGGATGGCGATTGTCCTCAAGAAGAAGGGGGGAGAAGGGAATCGTCTTTTGCCCAGTTGGGACGCTACAGGTGTGGGTGGATTTGGCGGAGTTATTGCTGCATCTATCGGCATCTCAATGGGGCTTCCCAAGGGGGGGACTTGGGCGTGGGTTCTTGGATTTCTGGTCTTTGGAATCCTCTTTGCTTTCCTGACCAAGCAGAAGGGAAGTCGTCTATCTCTACCCAAGTGGGGCGCTTCTGGCTTGGGGCTACTTATGGCTCTACCTGCTGCTCAAATCTTGAACTTTGCCGACCTACCTTGGGGTGACCCCAAACCTTGGGTTTTAGGTGGTTTCGTTTTTGCCATGTTCTTCGGACTGGGTCGGGTTGCCAAAGAGCGCCATTGGATTCCTTCACTTGCTCTCTTTTTCCAGCTCTTTAGTATTGCGACTACCTTTGCAATTATTCGGCTGACGAGTCGCCATTTCACGTGGAACCTTGGTCAATTCTGGGGAGGAATGGAGACTTTTGATCCCTTCTCAATTTTCTGGGAGCTGACGATTGATATCATCGTTATCTTCACGATTCTCTTAGCATGGGACCATCCCAAACTCAGGAAGAACCGGGGTGAGTTCTTTGCACTCTTGATGATCGCTGGTGTGAGTTTGATGTTTATGGTCGCTTCTTCCGACCTCTTGGCTATCTATGTCATGACGGAGTTTAGCTCTATCACTCTCTATCTCCTCGTCGGTTTTAGTCGAGAAGGGGCTCGAAGCGGAGAGGCAATGCTCAAGTATTTCCTTGTGGGCGTCTTTTCGGGAATTCTCATTCTCTTGGCGGGGGCGTTGTTCTATGGATTGTTGGGAACGACGAATCTATATGATATCTATTGGTTGTTGGATAAGGGGCATCCCAACGAAGGGCTTATTGGGCTGGCATTAGCTGTGATGGTGGCAGGGTTGGGTTATAAGATTGCGGTTGCCCCGTTCCATCAGTGGTTCCCTGATGCCGTAGAAGGCTCTCCTGCACCTGTAGGTGTGTTCTTGGCTCTGGCCCCAAAGGTGGCGGGGTTCTGTGTCTGGATGCGCATCTTTCTCTTGGGATTGGCACCGATGACGATGCACTGGACGGGGATACTCGCTGGATTGGCGGCTATCACCATGACTGTCGGTAACCTCTCTGCACTCCATCAGAAAAATGTAAAGAGGATGCTCGCCTTTTCCTCAATAGCTCATGTCGGATTCGTCCTAATGGCGATCGTAGCGGCCGCCGTTGCTCCGGGCATCACCCCTTTCCATTCGTTGGGATTCCAAGCAGCTCTTTTCTATCTTTTCTGTTATATCTTTATGAATGTGGGGGCATTTGGTGTCGTTTCCTATCTTGAGTCTAAGGGTATTCCCCCCACACTGCAGGGATTTCGAGGGTTGTGGCGGCGAGAAGCGGGTATGGCGCTCTTGATGCTAATCTGTTTGGCTAGCCTTGCAGGCATTCCCCCTACAGCTGGGGCTTGGGCGAAATGGAGCGTCTTTATGGCTGCCTTGGAAACGCCTCAATTGGTTTGGCTCGTTGCCGTGGGTGGTTTGAATACCGTTATTGCCCTCTACTATTACTTCAAGGTGGCCCGAGAGATGTTCCTGAAGCAACCCGAAGAAAGTGGTGAACCCGCCCAGCTCAAAGGGGTGGTCTTTACCTGGACTGGAGTCGCATTTGCAACCTTTTTTACTCTTTTTGTGGGGCTAGCACCATCGGTCTTTTTTCGGCTTGCTGCGCATTCCGAGATTCTCTTTTTCATTCCTGGTAGTTAGGTATGAAACGAGTGGGTTGGGCCGGGATGGGGCTCTTCTTTGGTCTCGTTATCTACATCGTCCTTCTCCAGACTCTTCCCTCTTCTTCAACGGTTGATACGATTCTCCTAGGCGTCGTAGCATTGGTGGGTGCACACCACGCTTTCTGGAAACCCCGAGTGGGAGGAGCTTTGTTTCTGGGGGGCACCTTGTTGTTGTTGGGGCTTCCTTTCGTTGTTCTGCCCTACCTGAATGGAGTGGGCGCGTTGGGTACAGCACTTATTTGGTGGGGAGGATGGGGTTTGCGACGGAGTATGGGAAAGGTCTCTTCGGTAAGGGGGTGGGCACTCTTTGGGGGTGTCGCTTCGTTGGTGGGTGTTCTCCTTTGGCGTCTCCAAGGGAGTCTTCCGCCGTTTGCCTTTCCCCTCCATTGGCATAATCAATCTGCGGCTCTCCTCTTGACAACCCTTCCTTCTCTTTTCGTCTTTGGGGTCAGTAGAAAGGGTGTTCGTTCCCTCCTAGGCTGGGGTGGAATGGGCGCTCTACTCATCAGCATCGTACTATCGGGTTCTCGAGCCGTTCTTGCACTCGCTCTCTTGGGGCTCTTCTTTCTTCCTTGGGTCTGGGTGGGGGATGGTGGTCTTAGGGGCTTCAAGAAAAAGGGGTGGGTCTTGGGGGGGCTCTTTCTCTTGTTCTCATTCTTCCTACTTAGCCCACGGTTTCAGGACTTAGTGGGGGGGTTTTCATCGAGTAGTCGCATGGCGTATGGGAAGGGAGCGATTCTCCTCGGGGCATCCCAACCTCTGAGTGGTGTCGGTTGGGGCGAGTTCACGGCGAGATATCCTGCCGTTCAAGAATCGGTGATTTACAGTGCTAGCGACCCCCATTCTTGGGTTTTGCGGGCTTGGGCAGAAGGGGGCATTTGGGGGTTGCTCTTTGGTGGAGCGATTCTCCTTTCATTTGCCCGCTCGGCCCAGAAAGCAGGAACGGGGACAAAGGAGGAAAGAGCTCTCCTTGTGGGAGCTGGGTTGTTGCTCCTCCATGCTTTTGTGGACTTTGATGCGACTTTTCTCCCCCTCCCGTTCGTCTTTGGAGCCCTTTGGGGTGGAAGCGATCCTCTTCCCTCTGCGACCAAGGGGGAGAAGACGAAGGGGAAAGGGGCGGCATTGGTGGCAGTTCTTGTCGTTGCACTTTGGGGGTATCGGCAAATTCCTCCCCAAGATTGCTCTGCGGGAGACCAAGTCGGTTGTGCACAGAGTTATCTTGCCAGAGGAACTTCTTGGTTGGGGTCTACCGAGGACTTGCGAAACGCTCTTGAGCCTCGCCTCATACCCGTGGCGGAAGGTGTGGCTGACCATCTTCTGACCGTGGGCGGAGATAGTCCGCTTGCCCAAAGAACAGCTACACTCATTGCTCGTACTGATGCCGAGAAAGCGAGGAGACTTTGGGAAAGAGCTATCCAGTGGGATCCCCATAATTTCCCAGAGACTTACTTAGCGCTTGCCCAACTGGAATGGTCTCTTTTCCAAGACAGGGAGAGGGCTCTTTCTTGGGTAGATAGAGCACTTTCGCTTGAGGAATGGGGAAAACTCCGCCAACCTGAAGAAGTATTCTCGTTCCGATTAGATGCCCGAAGCAGAGAGTTGGACCAAGTCTTGGGGCGGTTGTGGTTGTTGAAGGGGGTTCTTACGCCCGAAGACAATCAAGAGAAGGATAAAGCTCTAGAGAGGTCCAATCAATTATTGGGAGAGGATTGATAGTAGAATCGCTCTTTGTCCGGAGGGTCAGGGAAGAATAGGAGGTCTTATGGGCAACTACATAAAGAGAGTATTGTCTCGGGTAAAGGAAACGGATCCCGATCAACCCGAGTTTTTCCAAGCTGTGGAAGAGGTCTTGGAGACCCTAGAACCTGTTCTTGCTCACCATCCCGAGTATGAGGAGGGAGGCATTTTGGAGCGGATGGTTGAACCCGAACGTGTGATTCAATTCCGCGTTCCGTGGGTTGACGATTCGGACACCGTTCAGGTCAACCGGGGTTTTAGGATCCAGATGAACAGTGCGTTGGGTCCTTTTAAGGGGGGGCTCCGTTTTTCCGGTTCTGTAAATCTATCTATCCTGAAATTCCTTGCCTTTGAGCAAGTCTTCAAGAACAGTCTTACTACGCTCCCTTTGGGGGGAGGAAAAGGAGGGTCAGATTTTAGCCCTCATGGAAAGTCCGATGCTGAGGTCATGCGTTTTTGCCAGTCATTTATGACTGAACTTTACCGTCATATCGGAGCCCAAACCGATGTGCCTGCAGGGGATATTGGGGTAGGAGGACGAGAAATTGGTTATCTCTTTGGACAGTACAAAAGATTAGACAACGCCTTTACAGGTGTGCTCACAGGGAAGAAGGTGGGATGGGGAGGAAGCCTAATTCGCCCCGAAGCTACAGGTTATGGTTGCGTCTATTTTGCTCGGGAGATGTTGGCAGTGAATGGGGATGGCTTTTCAGGGAAACGCGTAGCTATTTCAGGTAGCGGAAATGTCGCCCAATATGCAGCAGAAAAGGCGATTCAACTGGGAGCAACAGTCATTACCCTTTCCGATTCAAAAGGAGTTATCTATGATGAAACAGGAATCGATGAGGAAAAACTAGCTTGGGTCATGGAATTAAAGAATGTACGCCGTGGACGAATTCATGAATATGTGGACGCCTTTTCTTCGGCAACCTACCATGGAGAAAAAGAGCCTTGGATTTTTCCTTGTGATATCGCTCTCCCCTGTGCCACTCAGAATGAAATCAGCGACTGGGAAGCTGAAGAACTTATCAAGAACGGTGTAAGAGCCGTTTCGGAGGGGGCGAATATGCCATCTGAACCTGAGAGTGTTACACTTTTTCAAGAAAGTGGGGTTCTCTACGCCCCTGGCAAGGCTGCGAATGCCGGAGGGGTTGCCGTGAGTGGTCTTGAGATGGCACAAAACGCGATGCGGGTTTCTTGGACGCGAGAGGAAGTGGACGAGCGCCTTGTGGGCATTATGAAAGAGATCCATACCCAGTGCATTGAAACGGCAAAGGCGTATGGGAAGGCTGGAGATTATGTGGTGGGTGCAAATATTGCTGGGTTTCGGAAAGTCGCTGATGCCATGTTGGATCAAGGAGTCGTTTAAGTCTAGGAGGTGGGGATTCGTCCCCTCAAAGTGGTAGAGCGTTCTTCCTTCCCGATTTGGTGGTGGATTTATCGAGCTTTGGGGAAGGCACTCTCTCCCATCCTCCATCTACTTCCTCGTGATTCTTTCAACGAGGGTCGCCTCGGGAGATTCAAGGACCTTCCTCAAGGGGGGATTTGGATCCACGCTGTCAGTGTAGGAGAGGTTGGTGCGGCAGAATCCTTGGTTGAAGCTTTCTTGAATGCTGGAGAGGATAAAATCCTAATCACAGTGGGAACAAGGGCAGGGTGGAAAGTGGCAAAAGCCCGATTTCAAAGAGAGGGGCTTTTTGTAGCAGTCGCGCCCTTTGATGTGGCTCATGCCGTTGGTTCTTTTCTGGAACAGACGATGCCTAAAGCAGCCCTCTTTGTGGAGACCGAGTTGTGGCCAGTGATGATGGGGTCATGTAGAGAGAAGGAGATTCCCCTTTTCTGGGTCAATGGAAGGGTCTCGGACCGTATGTGGGCAACTCCATGGCCCTTTCGGGGTGTGGTGGGATGGATGATTCGGCAGTTTAGGTTGAGATTGATGAGAGGGCTAGAGGACCTTGACCGTGCCAAGCAGTTGGCTGGGGACGGTCGAGGTCTCTGCTTGGGCGACCTCAAGTTTGACAAGAAGTTACCCACGACGATTATCGATAGTGATGATTGGGGCCCGATGGAGAGAGTACTTGTCGCGGGCAGTACCCACGAAGGGGAAGAAGAGATGATTCTTGGGGCGTTTGGACGATTGCGCAAAGACGGAGATTTGAGGTTAGTCATCGCTCCTCGCCAGGTGGATCGAGCGGATTGGGTTGCGGATATCGCTGCAGAGTTCAAAGTGGTTCGGTGGTCCGAAGGGTGCCAATCAGATTGGGATGTACTTATTGTGGATGAAATCGGCGTACTTGCTGGGTTGTATCGTTGGGCGACAATCGCCTTGGTCGGCGGGTCTTGGATACCCCGTGGCGGTCACAATCCCCTGGAACCAGCCTCAATGGGTATCCCTACCCTCTTCGGTCCCTATATGGATAACTTCAGAGATGTAGCCGGAGAACTTCTTGGTCATGGAGCCGCACGGAGCGTGGACAGAGAAGATCTCATCGTTGCTCTAAAGGGTTGGTTGGACCACCCCGATGAAGCAGCACAGGCGGGTCGGTTGGGTCCATGGATTGTGAAAGTTCGGTCGGGGGCTGCCCGACGAATGGTCAGTGAAGTTCTTGGGAGCGTGCCAAGACTTCTTTCAGAGTGAAAAGCGCTTCAAAAGGGACACTCTCCTTGTCAAAGCGTTCTTTGCCACCCTCTTCTCTGTCGACCAAAGTCAGCACGCCCAACACTTGGTAACCCTCTGCGCGCAAGACCATTACAGCGTTCATCGCCGAACCCCCCGTCGTCGTCGTATCTTCTAAGACCACAACGTCACATCCAACAGGCAAGTTTCCTTCAACGCGCTTATGGGTTCCTCTTCCTTTGGTCTCTTTTCTAACGATGAAAGGGAGCCAAGGATGTCCTCTCTTTTCACCCTCAAGTGAAAGGGCGATGGCAATGGGGTCTGCTCCTAGAGTCAATCCCCCCACACCCATGGGTAGCCAACTTTTCTGCTCAATTCTCTCTGCACAGACCCGAGCCAAAAGGCGAAGAGATTTGGGGTCTAGAGTAACACCCTTACAGTCCAAATAGTAGGGACTTGTTGCGCCTGAAGCCAATAAGAAAGGTCTGTCTGGTGGGGCAAATAAGAGAGATTTCGTAGCCAAACAAGTCAGAAGTGAATTCACACGGGAGATTGTATCGTATCTAACTTGAGAGGGTTTGGGGTAAAAAACGCCCCATAACGCCCTTACCCTTCTGATTTTTCCAGAAAACGCCCTATAATAGGTTCCGTGAAGGATAACTCTTTCTTTCTTCTCTTTTTCTTGTCGCTCTCTCTGCTAGCGGGAAGACTCACTGTAGCAGGGATTGTCCCCGAGTCCACCAGTCTGTCTTGTCTCCATCCCAAGTCGGGGGTAAAGCTTACTGATTATGAGATTGACTCGGGTGTGCCCTGCATCGCTGAGATTTCCTCAAGTTCAGGTTTAGCTTACCAGTATTTGCCCCAGGGTTCAACTCTTGATTGGGACGCTCTCTCTTTTGCTGCGGTGGGATTGGTGGTCTCACCCGATAGGGCATCAATGGTCTATGGTGAACCGATGAGTTTGCGTATTCAGATTACCGCTCCTGAGGGCACACCCCTTGGTTCCGTTCTTCGTCTTACGCTGCCCCCGGGTATGACGGTCAATGGAGAAAGGGATCAGATTGAGATTCCTGCCCTCGCTCCTGGTGAAGTCTGGGTAGAGACTTTCGGTGTAAAGAGTACCGACCCCACCCTTATTGGGTCGGCAGGACTCCTCTTCCATGTAGCTACCCAGCAGGGCAGTTATCTTTCTGGTGAAGCGCAAGCCTCCATGGAGATTTTCCCAGACAGAATGTTTTCATTGGGGCTTCTTTCGGGTCGCTCTTGGTTGGATGTGGATGGGGATGGTCAATTCGACAAAGAAGAGGTAGGAGTTGGTGGTCTGCAACTTCAGTTTGGGAATGGGACCACGATCGTTACTGATGCCCAAGGTTCCTTCCGTGTGGAGGGCTTAGCCCCTGGGGATCGTGTCTTAGAAATTGGTGGTGGCGTCCCTTCGGGCTGGCGACCTGCTCCAAGCGTTGCCCTCTCTTCTTTCCGTTTAATGGGGGGTGGAATCGTTGACCTTTCTTTGCCCTTGATTCCTGATGAGGGCAATCCTTTTGAACCGCGTGCCGGATTTGGGTTTGTGGGCTCTTTTGCCATGGGTTCAGGAAGTAGCCAACCCGTGGGTTCGTTGAGATGGCGGTCTCCTCGGGAAGGGATCGGCTTAGAAATCGCTTGGACAGATAGCTATACCGATTGGTCAAGTCAATCCTTAATGAGGAAACAGCTGACGGATCCATCGGCCCATTTGAACCCCGGAAATGTGGGCGCTTACAACCCGAATGGAGGGGGAAAAGGGCTTACGTGGAAGTTATGGGGAGAAAGGGGTAGCCTCAGATTCGGAAATGTAAGAAGCTCTAGCCAACTTTCCCTTGCCAAGTTTGACACCCAGTTTCAGGGGTACGAAGGGCATTGGTCGTCTGGTGCCACCGTCGTCGACCTTTCTGTAGCGGAGGAGGTGGTTCAAGACACAGAAGATCTCTTTGAGGATACAGGAGGGTTTCTCTATCAATTGCGCCCCGTTGATCGCAAGTTTGAAACCCTAAAAGCAGCTGTTTTGGTCGTTAAACCAGATGGAAGTGAGAATGGGCCTTGGGGATTGGAAGAGCATATCGATTTCGTGAGGGAAGGAGGCGACCGTATACGCCTGCTTTCACCCTTGACCGAGCTGGCATCAAAGTGGCATGGCATACTTTTGTTGGATGAAAAAGCTCGCCTTCAAGTGCAATACCAAATGGTTTTGCGCACAGAAGAAACACCGACTTGGGGTGGCAGGGTATCCCGTGATATTGGTGGTGGTCTTCAGATTGGGGTAACGGGATTCTCTCAAACGAGAGAGACCGGGAATTACGCCTTAGAGGGGCAAGATGTACGCTTTCAGCGAGGGGCATTCACGGCGACTGCAGAATGGGCTAGAAGCCGGTCGGAAGATAATGGCAGTTGGCTCTCAACGGATGGAGGAGCTACTTTTTCCCAGTCCATAATGCCTGATGGTGCGTGGCACGATTCTGATCGATTGGGACTGGCGTGGGCAGGCGGGAGATGGGGAGGATTCTCTTTTTCTCGCACTCGACTGGAAGATGGATATAGTGCGAAAGGCATCAATGTAGGTGCGGATTCGGTCGTTCAGGATTGGGGGTGGGGAGGTGGCTTGTTGGGATGGAACGCCAAGGCATCTCACCGAGTGGAGGAAAGAGAGGGATGGATGTCGCCTCAGCGAAAAAGCCGTTTTGAGATGGGGGGCACACTTGGGGGAGGGCAGTTGTCATTCATTGGAAACCGCCGAACAGAGAGTGGCGTTAGGGAAGAGGTCGTTGAAGTTTCTTGGCGGGGGACCTTCTCGTCGGGAATGGGGTTCCAAGCACGTCAATCTCGTGTTCTTGAGGCGATTGGGAGCTCCCTTTCGGACGAGACTGAATTCCGAATGGATGGTGCTTGGTCTGGTGGACGATGGAATGCTCGCCATTTCATATCCCAGCCACGCCACCTCCTTGAGATGGGTTTCAACGGACGGTGGGGGGATAACCCCCTTGATTGGCGTCTTTCTCGAGAAGTGAAAGTGGGGCAATCGGCCGTCCACAAACTCTTGTCCATCCGGGCGACAGAAACGGTCGCTCCTGGATTGACATTTGGACTGACGGACCGACTTGAAGAGAAGGAGGGGCGATTGACTGGGGGACAAGATCTCAATGCCAAATGGACGCCTTCCCCGCTCCACACTTTGACAGCGTCTCTCTCTGTATCAGGTGATTCGGCTCTGTCATCCGAGGATGAAAACTATCAGATTGCTGGGTCTCATCAGGCAGGTGGGTGGTCTGTAGATTGGTCTCTTCGTGAAAGTCTAACGGGACTGGGGGGTGATATGAAGAGAGATGCGTTCTCAATCCAGGCGAGACGCCAGTTCGGGGGGGTATCCCTGACCCTTGCTACAAACCGAGACCGCGAGTTATCGGGCTTCGTGGTGAACAAGAGGTATACCCGAGAAGCATTGGGGCTTTCGTGGCACGGAAGGCATGTTACCCTTTCAGGGACAGCTTTCAGGTTGAGAGATTGGGATTGGTTGGCTTCAGGAGATCATGATGTTCTAAGCTGGTCAGGTGCTTGGAATCCAGGGATTTGGAATCTAACTGCTCGAATGGGGTCTCGCCGCTCTGTGACACCTTTAGGGGAAGAGAATCTCCGAATGGGGAGTTTGGGGTTGGGGATTACATGGCATTCGTGGACTGCAATGGTGGAGGCGCGCAGGATGACCGGAGATGTGAAAGAAGCAGGTCAACGGTTCGAATTGGGGTATTTGGTTACGGAAGGTCTTTGGGTAACGGGTGGGTATTCGGTAGGTGGTGCAGACGACTTGATACTTTCTCCTCAAAGCCAGCCGGGGTATTACCTCCGTTTTTCTGGAGCTCTATAAGTTCTCCTATGTCGATTGGAGAGGAGGAGAAGATCCTATTGAATTGGATGGAGAAAGGGGTAACGATTCGGGCACCCTCAACAGTCTCTATTGATGCATCTGTAGAGCTAGCTCAAGGGGTCTGTGTGGAATCAGGGTGTACTCTTAGAGGGAAGACAGTGGTAGGAGAAGGTGCTGTGATTGGTCCTGGAACCGATTTGGTGGATAGTGTAGTGGGAAAACGAGCCCGCATCTCAAGGTCGGTTGTGGAGCAGTCCGTTGTAGGCGACGATTCCACAGTGGGGCCATATGCTCATTTGCGCGGGGGTGCTGAATTGGGTTCTCATTGTCGGGTGGGGAATTTCGTTGAAATCAAGGCGTCAAAGTTAGAGGATGGCGTCAAAGTAGCCCACCTTTCTTATCTAGGAGATGCGACGATTGAGAGAGGGGCAAATATCGGTGCGGGAACGATCACTTGTAACTATGATGGTTCTACCAAACATCCCACATTTATCGGTGAGGGTGCCTTTGTGGGGAGCGACTCAATTCTGGTTGCGCCTTTGCGGATTGGGAAAGGTGCTTGGGTCGCAGCTGGGAGTGTAATCACAAGAGACATTCCTCCTGGTGCATTGGGAGTGGGACGGTCAAGGCAGAAGAATGTGGAGGGCTGGGCAGATCGGAAAGGGTGAAAGGGTTGACTCCCCTATTGCCACGACCAGCGGTCGTACCCTATCAACCCCTAATCCCTGGGAATACAGGTTCGGTGGGTAGGCTAGCTGTAGCTACAGATACCCCTCTTCACCTAGTGCGCCCTTTGGGGTTCTCTTTGGAGAGTTCAAGATTGAAGCGAGCAGGTTTGGACTATTGGCCCCGATTGGACCTCCATCTCCATGATGAAATCCCCCCCAAGCCTTCTGGTGGTCGTCTTGTCGCATTTTCGTCACGGAGCAAGACACCCTATTGGGATGTCGGTTTGGGATGTGGAGATTACTTACTTTTTGGTCCCGAAGACAACGGTTTGTCCGCCGAAATCATGGAGGATGCAGACGAAGTCGTTTCTCTCCCCATAAGGGAAGGGGAGCGTTCTTTGAATCTAGCAATGGCGGTCGCGATCGCTCTCTTTGAAGCCTTGAGGCGTACCGATTGGGGGCGATGAGTATGGATTCGTTCTTGCCCCTGAGCGCTTCTAGGTTGAAATCCTATTTGAACTGCCCCAAGGCGTTTCGGTATCGGTATAAGGATCGCTTGCCCGAAGCTTTCCTTTCGATCGAAGCCTTTGCGGGGCGATTGGTCCATGAGATCATCTCAGAGATCTCTCTTAGAGGGCGTGAGGGCGAACGACCACCTCGCCTGATGGCTGTCTTAGAAGAGCTCCAAAGGCGTTGGGCTGATGGCTTGCGAAAGGGGCAAAGTATCAGAGTTGTTCGGCGAGACCACCCTCGAAAGTACTTGGCTCGTGCATCAAGAGCGTTGGAGAACTACTATTGGGCAAACAGACCGTTCAAACCTGTGGGAGAAGAGGTTTACGAGAAAGAGATACTCTTTGAGTTGGTAGATGATGTATCGGTCAGAGGATTCATTGATAAGCTGGTTGTTAGACCCAATGGAGATGTTGAAATCCATGACTACAAGACGGGTATGCGACGCGCTAAGAAGATGTTGCCTAGGGGATTAGGAGGAGACTTGCAGAGTGGGTTGTATTCTTTGGGATTGTCAACGATCTTTCCAAAGGCGACGATTACATGCCACTGGCACTTTCTTCTTTACAAAGAAGAAGTCCGTGCTGAGGTTACCCAAGACCAAACCAACGAAGTCAAGGAGAGGGCCCTGGAGTTGCTCAAGGAGATACGATCCTCGACGTGGAAGGCCAGTCCTACCGTGCTCTGCCACTGGTGCGGGTTCAATGATCGGTGTCAGGAGGGGAAACGGTGGATGGAGAAGAGGGCGTTATGAATCTACCTAATCCACTCAAGAGAATAGCTGCTTTCCTTGCTTCACAGGGCGAGGCTTGGGTTGTGGGTGGATGGGTGCGTGATACGGCAATGGGGCTCCACGCCACAGACTTGGATATCCTTCTTCTGGACGGAGCCAAGGAGAAAGGGGAAGCCCTCTTTTCGGAGGGTGTCTTGGATCGCGAAGACTGGACATTCCAGTTTCACCCTAGATTTCAGACGGTTTCCCTAGAAAACCCACCCTACTCGGTGGGTCTGTCAACACGCCGGAAAGAGGCATATCCTCAACAGGGCAAACTCCCCAAAGTCTTCTTTCCAGCGACATGGGAGGAGGATTTTAGTCGTAGAGATTTTACTTTGAATGCACTTATTGCTCGGATTGATAACGGTGGAGACTTGGGGGATGTGGAGGGACCCGACCAAGCTAAAGAAGATCTTGCGGCTACCCGGTGGCGGGTTTTTCATCGGGAGAGTTTTGTGGACGATCCCACTCGTCTTTTCCGTCTCATGAGGTATCGGTTTCGGTTGGGCGGGGATTTGGCACCTGAGACGATTCAGGCGATGGAGAACCCTCGTTTAGGTGATGCGTTTTGTCAGGTTGCCCCCGAGCGATGGCGCCATGAAATCGTTCGTTGGGTTGAAAGTGGAGGACCACCCCTTTGGGGGGAGGGAGAGGAGGGCAAGCTCCTACAGACCCTATTTGGGGGAAGATGGAGCAAGGGGGTTATGGGTTCGGTAGAAGGGTTCTTGGCGGGTTGTCGTGGGGGGGAGGCTCCTTCAGTTTGGGTGCGGATGGGTAGCCGGAAGAAGGAACGAAAGGCAATGGCACCCTTGGCAGAAGAGGGATTCCCCTTTATTGAGGAGGGGTTTTCTTTGGCGGATGTAGATAAGGTAGCGCGATCTTGGACGGGCGTGGTGAGGGTTCTCGCATCCAGAGAATCTCCCCAAGGACTTGTTGAGGAGTGGGAAGGAATTGAATCTCACCTAGAAATGCCATCAGGGGTTGACCTCTTACCTTTCAAGGGTGTACCTTCAGGCAAGGGAGTGGGCCGATGGCTTGAAGCGGGAAGAGACGCCGTTTTTCGAGGTGCCTGCCAGCCGGACAAAGAGAGTATCTTGGGGTGGATAGAAACCGCCCTAGAAAAGAGTAGGGGGTGTGACAAATAGAGCCCCTTACTCTGACCCTTACGGTCGTAGGGCTCATTCTCTCCATCTCTTGTCACGAGGCGGCACATGGATGGGCAAGCCATCTCTTGGGCGACCCCACTCCCAAGAATGAAGGACGCCTTTCTCTGAATCCTCTTCGACACTTGGAGTGGGTCGGCTCTTTCATCGTTCCGCTCCTGTTGATTCTGACCAACAGCCCTTTTCTTTTCGGTTGGGCACGCCCTGTACCGATCAACATCGCCTATTATCGCCATCCCCAACGGGACTTAGCACTTGTGGCATTTGCTGGACCCCTCTCTAATCTCATCTTAGCTCTCCTCTTGTCAGTTCTCATTTCCCTCTTTCCTCCCGAAGGTATCTTCTCTTTGGTGGTGGCGCTCCTCGTATATGTCAATATTATCCTGGCATTATTCAACCTAATACCTTTACCGCCCCTAGACGGTTCGAAGATTATCCAAGCGATTCTCCCTGCTCGATTGGCATCGGCATTCTTGAGTGGAGGGAAGTGGGGGTTTGCTGTGGTCATTGGACTTTTCTGGTTCTTTCCAAGCGTGCTGGATGGGTTGGCTTCGTGGGCAAGAGGTGTAACGATCTTCCTGCTCGGAGGATAGATCCGTTCTTCTTTCCTCATTTCACCCCGGGCACCACCACCCCCCAAAGGGGCAGGGTACTCCTTAGGACTGATAAATCCCTCAACCTTGTCTCATTCCCTTGGGGAATGGAAAGGGCTAGAATCCCCTCATGAACCTCCCCTCAGTTGATATGCTCTCAGGGATTCAACCGACGGGACGACTCCATCTGGGCAACTATTTAGGAGCGGTTCGGGAATGGGTCAAGATTCAGGAGAATGAGAATCTCTTTGTCTGTCTGGTGGACTACCATGCCCTAACGGCGGCGCCACTGCCAGATTCACTCCGTGCTCAAACACGCTCACTCCTCGTGGATCTTCTAGCTTGTGGTCTAGACCCAGAAGAATCGGTTCTCTTCTGCCAAAGTGATCTTCCCGAGCATATTGAGTTGTTTTGGATTCTTTCTTGCGTTGCTCGGTTCGGAGAGATGGCGCGCATGACTCAGTTCAAGGACAAGGGGGGAGGGACAGATACAGAGTCAGTCGGGTTGGGCGTACTGAACTATCCGGTTCTCCAAGCCGCAGATATTCTCCTATATGGACCCAATAAGGTCCCTGTAGGCGAAGATCAAGCACAACATCTGGAACTGACGCGCGAACTCCTTCGCCGATTCAACAAGCGTTATACTCCTCTATTTCAGGAAGTAAGAGCACATATCCCCCAAGTAGGCAAAGTGCTCTCGTTGAATCAGCCTTCTAGGAAGATGAGCAAGAGTGATCCTACTGGGTGCGTCTTTATTGATGAAGAGGCAGAGAGTCTACTCAAGAAAGTAAAGCGCGCTGTAACCGATTCGGGGCAGGGCGCTCTCTCTCCTGGTGTGTTGAATCTATTGGGCATATTGGCGTCTTTCAATGCTGAGGAAGGGAAGAAGGCTCACAAGGAAGCAGAAGGGGGGCAGTTGCGGTATGGGGACCTCAAAGTGGCCGTCGCTGGCGTACTTGAGGACGCACTAAGTGGTATTCGTGAAGAAAAGAGGGCATGGTTGAATCGCCCAGACCGTGTGGAGGAGATTCTCCAAGAGGGGGCAAAGGCAGCAAGGCGAATTGCCCAACCCCGGTTGGCAGCGATACGAGATGTTGTTGGTCTGAAGGGATACCCAAGATAGTGAACTGGAAAACCCCCCTGTGGGGGGTGAATCTCCATTTTCTGTTCTTGTGGTCTATAATGTATGGTTTACCTTTTATGGGTGGTCGGGTAATGGAGGGGGTTCCCTCTGTTGAGATTATTGGAGGCGTGATTGATATGAGACGACTAGCGATATTCTGGATTCTCGTTCTGGGAGTGGTTTCTTGTGGGGGAGGAGGAAGTACAACTTCGTCCCAGTCAGGGACCAATGAAGATGATGGCGTAAGTCAGCCTACTATTTCTTCGGGTCCGAGTTCCACTTCGGGAGTGATTCTTCCAGGTTCACAGGTCAACTTGACGGTATCAACTTCTTCTGCAGTAGCGTGGGCGTGGTGTGCAACGAGTCCTGATGGCTCGGATGCTGGGTATTTTGTAGGAGAAGAAACGAATATCGCCAATATTCCCAACGACTGTAAGGTGAATGGTGTGCCAGGAACATATCTTTCTGGTGGGGTAGCAGGAACAGTCTCTATTTGGAATGCTCCTCTTGAGGCAAAGACCGTAAATATGCGCGTTTGGGCTTGTGCGAATGATTGTGGTTCGGCCGATTTGGCTGATTCAACGCGGCACGCTGTAACTGCACCCAAGCCTTTTACGGTGGATATGAATCTCTTGGTGAATGCGATTCCAGCAACCCTTCAAGGCACTGCTCAGGTTTCGGGAACACTTGAGGGTCATCGTGCGGGACTACCCGCGACGATCTCCCTCAAAGTTGATGGAGAGAATCTCCCCTCTGTTTCTGTGGGTGTTTTGGTAGCGACAAAACTATCTCAAGATGCTTTGAAGGATGCTACGCTACTTTGTGTCGCGGATGCGACTGGATTTGGTGCGGGGAACAGGGTGCGGATTCGGAACAGTAGCCAAGCTGGTGTTTCTCTCATCATCAAGAGCACAATCCTTTCCGAACCGCTCTGTTTTGGTGGTGCGGCAATCGAGCTAGAAACACCTTTGAGTGTTGCCATATCAGCGGATAGTCATGCTGATGTATGGCAACTGCAACCTTGGACATTGTCGGGGTGGGATACCAACACGGTACCTACGGCTGGTGATGGTTCCTATAGTCTAGATATCGTTGCCACCGATTCCGCTTCTCCTCCTCATACCAGCTTGGCAACCGAGACTGTAACGATCAAGAATGACCAAAGTGGTGGAAACGCCTTGATTATGGTTACAACACCATCCGCAAACGAAGTCGTTGCCCCTGCCCCCGATATCAACCCACAGGTCGGAGAGGGTCGGATGGTTGATTTCTCAGCGGTTGTCAATGCCTCTCTAAGTGTCAACGAGGTACAGTTCTTCGTGGATCTACAGTTCGTTTGCTCGGATACTGATGGCACAGATGGATGGTCTTGTTCGGCCGAATCCACATGGGATCCTCCCAATAAACAGGGCTTATGGAACCCTATTGCTGGTGGTGTTGAGGTTGAAGCTTGGGCTTTCCTTGAAGGCGATCAAAACCCCAAAAAATCGGACAAGGTGGGTGTTACACTGCTCAACTGTGGGACCCTTCTTGGTTCTGACCTCACAACGCCGACTTCTTGGGACGATTCGGGTTCGCCCTATTTCTTCCCAACGGATTTGACCATCTCTTCAGATTTGACTGTTGATACCCTTGGAGGCATCGTTTTCCTCAAGGCTATTGACCGCCAATCGGAAGGTTTTTCACCTATTGGTATTGATGTAAGGGGTTCCTTGAATGTGACGGGGGGCAATCTCTTTGTGATTGAGCCCGTGACGGTGGGAACGAAAGTGGACGGAGACGACCCCTCTAACCCTGATCGGACGACGAATGGGTTCTGCCCAGGGCAACCAGCAACCCCCGAGACAGCCAGTGCTGGTTCATTCGGTCAGGTCAAATTCTCGGCTGGTGCCGAGGGTTCTATGGAGAATGTGTGGGTTCGGTTTGGGGGAGCACTTAGCGACTTAGTGACGCCAGTCCGTGAAGGTGGTGTCATTATTGAGTCGGCAGGGACCACGACGAATCCTCTGGTCTTTGATGGACTAACGATTGAGGATGTAAGAGGAGATGGGTTGACGATTACCGGTAGCCCCTTGACCACTCAGCCCTTGGTGGACAACTTGAAGGTGAAGAATGCCGAAAGTTTCGCTTTGGTCATGCAACCTGCCTATGCCGGACTGGGCTCTACGATAGAGTTTATTGGGAAGGGGTTTGATGCGGTACAGATAGAGTCGGGGAGTATCCCCCAAGCCGTTGGTGTCGTTCGTTGGCCCCCTGTTACGGGCTCCTATGTTGTGGATGGGGTCGTTACGGTGGAAGCGGGTGCTACCCTTTCGTTCGATCCAGGTACAGTGGTCAAGTTTGCTACGGCAGGCTCGGGGCTATCAGCGAGTGGAACGTTGCAGTTGGGTCGCTGCCTACCCTATAACGATCCCCTTATGCCTGGTTGTTCAA
>JACKQG010002697.1_pt1 | contig 22759 bp, 20 predicted proteins | sample 8237621 | NCBI WGS metagenome assembly JACKQG01 (sample SAMN15677084, study PRJNA649215) | marine metagenome | biome: marine; feature: Black Sea; material: saline water; isolation source: suspended particulate matter (SPM) from the Black Sea western gyre | collected 2013-06-09/2013-06-10 | depth... | reverse complement strand
GCCTTTGCGTGAAAACGTTTGTGTTTACACTTCTCTTGATGATTACAAAAAGCTCCGTGTTCTCTGTGTCTCCGCAGTTTTCGATTCATCAAATTATAGCAAAGAAATCGGATCCACTTCAACGCGGCACGATTTTAGCAAATATTCATCCAGCCCGACGGTGGGGTTCGGGCCACGCAGTACAATTTGCCAGCGATAAATGCCAGAAACGCGGCTAAAAAAGCACGGTACCGGGCCGATAATTTCGTTGCGCTGATCGTCTTGTGCGGCGAGTTGGCGGGCGGCGCTCTGGGCGGATTCTTCTACCTGGGCGGCATCCTGCCCCCGGAATTCTAACCGAACCAAACGCGCAAAGGGTGGGTAGCCTAATTCCCGGCGATAAGCGATCTCCTGGCGGTAAAATTCGCGGTAACTGTGTTGAGAAGCAGCCAGAATGACATAATGCTCCGGCTCGAAAGTTTGCAAAATCATCTGCCCACCCAGCGGAGAGCGCCCGGCGCGCCCGGCCACCTGAGTAAGTACCTGAAAGACACGCTCTGTAGCGCGGTAATCGGGCAGGTTCAGACCCACGTCGGCCAGCACCGCCCCCACCAGCGTCACCAGCGGCAAATCCAGGCCTTTGGCGAGCATCTGCGTGCCGACGAGTACATCGGCTTCGTGGGCGGCAAACTGACTCAAAATAGCATCGTGAGAACCCTTTTTGCGTGTTGTACTCCAATCCCAGCGCAAGGTGCGCGCGCCGGGGAACAAGGCCTGCACTTCGCTCTCGACCTTTTCGGTTCCGGTGCCATACTGCCGAATTTTCGTTCCGCCGCACTGCGGGCATTTGGCAGGCATTTTACGGCGATAGTTACAGCGATGACAGATTAATGCGTCGGGGCGTCCTGACGTCTGGACGTCCTGACGTCCGGACGTATTGACGTGATAGGTGAGCGGAATATCGCAACGCGGGCACTGGAGCGAGTATCCACACTCACGGCAAAAAACATACGTCGCTGTGCCACGCCGGTTCAGAAAGAGAATTGCCTGTTGTCCGTGTTCCAGCACATGCACCAGAGCATCCTGCAAAGCCTGACTAAAAATAGAGCGGTTGCCTGCTTTCAATTCGGCGCGCATATCCACAACTTCCACCGGGGGCAGGTCAATCGTCTCGGCGTCGTGCTCCAGGGGCTGGTAACGACTATGCGAAACTTGCCAGGCAGCAATCGCTTGCTTATGCGCCAGAATGCGGTCGGGCAGGCTCAGGGGCGTCCACTCGCCGCGGGCGGCGCGGTAGGTGCTGACTACATCGGGGGTAGCCGATCCCATCAGGCAGACCGCGCCCACCTGGAGAGCGTACGTTGCCGCAGCTTCACGCGCATGGTAGCTTGGCGCCGGTTCTCCCTGATAATACGAACCATCATGGCACTCATCCACTACAATTAGCCCCACATCGGCAAAGGGGGTGAAGAGCGCACTACGCGGCCCTACCACGACATCAATCTCACCATTGCGGGCACGCCGCCAGGTATCGTAACGCTCGCCCGCCGACAAACCGGAATGCACCAATCCCACTCGCTCGGGGAAGCGCGCCACGAAACGGCGCACAGTTTGCGGCGTGAGGGCGATTTCGGGAACCAGGATGATGGCCTGCCGTCCTTGCTGCAAGGTTTCGGCGACGGCGCGCAGATAGATTTCTGTCTTGCCCGAACCGGTGACACCATAAAGCAGGCAGGGCGCGGCAGACTCGCCCGCGGCGGTTTGCCGCAGAGCAGTTTGAACCTGCGCCCAAACATCGGCCTGCGCCCGCGTCAACTCGGGGGGAGTCTCGGCAACGAACTCCATACCTGCCAGCGGGTCGCGCCAGACCTGCACTTCTTCGATGGCAATCAGCCCGCGGGTTGCGAGTTGCTTCAGGTCAGCCGAATTTCCTCCGCTCAATTTATAGAGTGTTTTCGCCGGAAGGGTGTCTTCCATTTCCAATAATGCCTGTAGCATTTTCTGCCGTCGGGCCAGCGCCGGGCTGCCACTGCGTCCCAATGAATCCATTTGGGCCACGGCTTCATCTGGCGAGGCCAGCAGGCACGCCATGCGCTCTTTTTTTACAGAGACGGTTGGCTCGGTGAGGATAGCCTGACTGGTCAGCAGACCGCGCCGCGCCAGCGCCCCCGCGGTTGCCCGCCACCGTTTACGCGGCAGATGATGATCGATCTGACGGCCGCGCAACGGGCCGCGCTCGGCAAGCAGGGCGAGAAGTTTCCATTGGGGTTTGGTCAATTCTTGACCGGGGGCCGGAGACGAAAGACCGGTTTGTCCCGGCGGCTCAGCCCCGTCTTCCGTCTTCCGTCCTCCGTTCTGAATTAACGCTTCACCGCCTGGCGTCAACGCATACAATGTATCTGCCATCTGGCTGAGGCCCGGCGGCAGCATCAGACTCAAACAAGCCGCCAAAGGGGTCAGCGATTGTGTGGCAATATGCTGCGCTAACTGAATTTGCGCCGCGGAGAGTACCGGTTGTGGGTCGAGCAAGGACATCACCGGGCGTGTTTCCGGAGTGCTGGCTTCGGTCACAGTTTGCAGCACCACGCCCTGTACAGTCTGACGTCCAAAGGGCACCGTAACCAAATGTCCGGCGGAGATAGTTCCTTCCAGTTCGGGGGGTAAATGGTAATGAAAAACCCCAGAAACCTGGGGAATATTCACGACCACTTCTACAAATGTAGTCATAAGCAGTGAGATTTACCACAGAGATACGGAGGACACAAAGAAGCACGTGTGTTCATATGTTATTCATCCGCGGGTGGTTTTTCAATGCGTTTCAACGATAGCTGTTCAATGCGCATCCCATCCATTTTGATCACTTTCAGGCACATGCCCAAACCGATGTTTACGCTATCACCAAGTTCGGGCATTCTGTCGAGCATACCGAGGACATATCCGGCAATCGTGTCATAATGCGGCGCGATGAGCGTCAGCCCCAATTTTTCGTTAACTTCTGCGATAAGCGCCAGGCCCTCAATGATGACGGTGCCATCGGCCTGGATTTGTATTTCAGGGTGCGGTGAATCAAAGGGATCGCTGACTTCACCGATAATTTCTTCCATGATGTCTTCGAGTGTCACCACCCCGGCGGTTCCCCCGAACTCGTCGATCACAATGGCAATATGCTGTCGACGGTCCCGTAATTGCTGCAATACATTTTTAAGCGGCAAACTCTCTGGCACAAAAAGGGCTTCGCGCGCCAGCGTGCGCGCCGTGCTGTTCTGGCGGTCTGGGTCTTGTTGCGCTCGCAGCAGATCGCGGATGTGTACCACGCCCAAAATCGTATCAAGATCATCCTGATAAACCGGGAATTTGCTAAAGGTAGATTCAATCGCCACAGCGATGCTGTTTTCTAGCGAGGTATCCGCTTCCAATGCGGTTACCTCGGTGCGCGGGTTCATCACCTGCCGGACGAGGAGATTATTAATATCAAATATGGCGTGCAACATTTCGCTTTCTTCAGAACCGACCACGCCACCTTCTGCGCTGGCAGTCACCAGCATCTTCAGTTCTGCAACAGAATGGACCAGTTCATGACCTTCGGCAGGCTCCACACCGACAAGCTTGAGTAGATAGTTCCCAGTACCATTAAGCGCCCAAATAAAGGGCTTAAAAATCCATTCGGTCCAAAGAGTGGGACGAGCAACCCACAGTGAAGTGCCCTCTGGATTTTGAAGTGCGATAGATTTCGGCGCGAGTTCGCCAACCACCACATGCAAGAATGTGATAATTGCAAAAGATATGCCTGCGGCAATACTGTGAGAAACTTCGCTTTGAATATTGATAGGGAATTTCTTAATCAGCGGCTCCAGAAGATGCGATAAGGCCGGTTCGCCCACCCATCCCAACCCCAGACTGGCTAATGTGATACCTAATTGCGTAGCTGCGATGACCCGATCTGGGTTTTCTAGCGCTTTTTGCGCCCAGCGTGCCGCCGGGTTTCCCTGAGCTACCAGCTCGGCAATACGCGTGCGGCGCACACTCACCAGCGCAAATTCGGCGGCAACAAAAAAGCCATTGGCCAGAACCAGCAAGAAAACCCCTACAAGTTTGAGTAAATCTACTCCGATAGTTTGTTCCATTAATTTTTTCTCTACTTTTGATCTAATGTTCGTGTAATTATCGCGGCGCCATAACCCACAACTTGCGAATAGTCGCCGCTGATATCGCCAGAGGTGGCATAGTTGAGAATTGTTGCGGCGGTTGCGCCGAGTTCTTTGGCAGCCCAAATGACAGCGGTCAGCGCGCCACGCCCACAGGCGAAGCCTCTTCCATCGCGCTCAGCCTGGAAGATGGCCTCCGGATCGAGGGCGGCAACATGTTTCAGGATAACTTGGTCGAGGGAGTGGGCCACACTCTGGGGGTAGAAATGCGACAGGTCGGTGCTGGCCACCAGGAGGGAATTTCGCCCGGCCAAAATTTTAGCCAGCGCCAGCCCCAGGGCACGCGCCACCCGCGGAGTTTGATCGCGCACCATCACCGGCAACAGGGAAAAATCGCCAACCAATGCTCGCTGCAAGAAAGGCAATTCAATCTCCAGAGAATGTTCATCGTCATTACGAACAGGTGCAAGCCCAAAACCCAGTAAATTCGTGAGGCGGGTATCTAACTCGGCGACCGCGGCCTGATCGATCATGATTGGCCCCAGCGGAGTTTGATAGGCATCATGCCCGGAAGTCAGCAGGGGTTGGCTGCATGCGCGATGCATTGGAGAAACAACAACTACCAGTTCGGGCGACAAGCCGCGCGCCAGCGCAAACGCATGACCAGCTACCGGCCCGGAATAGCGATGCCCCGCATGTGGAACAACGAAAGCCACAATCTCTTTCGGTTGCACAGAGTCCTCTGTGCAGGACATGTATTCATCCAGGCTAGTAGCCAATTGTTCCGGGTTATCTGGATACCAGCGTCCCGCAATTGGTGAGGGGCGAATGTCAGTTATCATCATTTTTTATTCCGTTGATAGGAAAATGCGCCATACCCCTCGATTTTAGCACACCCCGGTTGGGATGATAATGAGACTTACGCAATATTACAAAATAAAATGAGTAGAAGATTAAAACCTTGACACGTCTTTCGCACGTATGATAGACTCCACGAGCTAAAATCTTTGAAAGGAGAGCGCACGAAAATGACAAGCTATTTCACGATGCAAGTTAAAGTCCGCCGCTCCGCCAATATTGGTGGAGATGTTTTGCTGACTCGGAGTGCGCCTACTGCCTGAGAAATTTAGTCTAACCTAAATTGCCAAAGCCACGGGTGTACTTCAAGCCCCGTGGCTTTTTGATTCGCTCGCGCGCGAAGTTGAGCCTTTGTAAAAGTCACGGGAAAAATACCCCGTGACTTTTTTATTTTCTTCAAACGAGGCTGAGAGAAAAGGATAAACATGCAAACAACAACGAAGAAAGAGAAAAAGAAAGAACCGCTGCTCAGCAATATTCTCAAATTGTTTATGTTCGCTATGGTATTGGCAAATATCGCGGGCAGTATGTATGGCTCTTTGCTGCCGCTTTACCTGAAAAGTCTCAATGCCAATGTGTTGCAAGTTGGGTTGTTTTTTACTCTGTCAAATATTCTGCCATTAATTTTGCAAATTTTGGGCGGATGGATATCGGACTCGCTAGGGCGCTTGCGTAGTATCGCCATGGGCAGCGTGGCCGGAGTCATTGCGCATATCGGCATTATACTAGCGCCTACCTGGCAGTGGGTGTTGTTCGGGGAAGGTTTTGGCGCTATCACCCGTTCGTTGGTTGGCCCCAGTTTTAGTTCTTTTATCGCCGACCAATCAGCCGAAGAGAACCGCGCTCGCGTCTTTGGCATCACCGAGAGCATTTTTATGCTGGTGGTAGTTATCGGGCCGCCGTTAGGCGGCTGGTTGGCCGATGCATACGGCTTCAAGTTCATGTTGATTGTTGCGGCGGTTCTGTATACCCTCGCGGCGCTAATTCGCATCGGCATGGCGCGCACGGCGGCCAAAGGCGCGGAAGCAAATCCCGAAAAACTATCCCTGGCTAGTTTGAAAGAAAAGCTTAGCGCAATGACCGTGCTGCTGCTGGCCGGAGGTGTGATGACCTGGGTGCTAATTACCGATGGTGTACGTGACATCGCCTATACGATGTCTTTTACGCTGGAATCACTCTATTTGAATGAAGTCGGTGGGCTTTCGATGAAGCAAATCGGCTTCCTGGGGTCAATTTTCGGCATTTGTAATATGATCACCACCATTCCGGCAGGCAAGTTGGCCGACAAAAAAGGTGAACGTATCGCCATTGCGGGCGGTTTTTTACTGGATGCTATTGGGCTGATTATCTTCCTCAATGTATACAGTTTTTGGGGTTATGCGGTCGCCTGGGGCGTTTTTGGAATTGGGGTAGGCATGATGTCACCCGCCTACCAATCGCTGACCAGCAAAGCTGTCCCGGAAAAATTGCGCGGCACGGCCTTTGGTCTGCTGCATAGCAGCCTGGGGCTGTTCTCACTACCCGCTCCGGCAGTCGGCGCACAATTGTGGACTCGCTACACGCCACAGACTCCCTTTCGTATCACGGCCGGCGTCGCCTTGCTTACCATAATCCCGGTCTGGCTGAAGTTTAAGCTGCCAGATAATGAGATTGAAAACAAATAAATTCACAAGCCCCAGCGCCTACGCACTGGGGGCAAAAGGAGTACGCATTTTCGCACAGGAGAAAAACATGACGACCAAGAAAAACCTCATTATTCCAGAATCACCCCAAATTCCAGGATTGAACGTCCGCTACTTTGAGGGTCAGGCAGATTATCCAAATATCATCGCAGTTTTCGATGCTTGTAAAATTGTTGACGATGTGGAGTACAGTCTCACGCTGGAAGGTGTGAAGCATCATTTTGATCACATCATTAACTGCGATCCTTTTACAGATATGATCTTCGTAGAAGTGGATGGGCAGGCCGTAGCCTACGGGCGCGTGGGATGGTATGAGGAGAGCAATGGAACTCACATTTACTACACCCTGGGGTGGGTACACCCCCAATGGCGACGCAAAGGCATTGGCACGGCAATTTTGAAGCATAATGAGCGCCGTATCCGTGAGATTACGGTAAAGCATCCCGCTGCTGCGCCCAAATTTTTCCAGACCGATCACAGCGACAAACAGCCCGGCGTGGCAGCCTTGCTGAAGGCTAACGGCTACGCAGAAACGCGTTGGGGCTACGAAATGCAGCGTCCCATTGATGCGCCGCTGCCCGATGCGCCTATGTCGGAGGATCTGGAAGTGCGCCCGGTGGATGAGGCGCATTACCGTCCGATCTGGGATGCGGACAACGAAGCTTTTCGCGACCATTGGGGTCACAGCGAGCGCACCGAAGAAGAATATCAGCGCTGGCTGGCCGAACCGGTAATTTTCACGCCCCACTTGTGGAAAATTGCCTGGGACGCTGACGAAGTGGTCGGGATGGTGCGCAATTTTGTAGATGAAGACGAAAATAAAGAATATGACCGCAAACGCGGCTACACCGAATTTATCTCTGTGCGCAAACCCTGGCGACGACGCGGCGTGGCCCGCTCGCTACTGGTGCAGAGCATCGAAATGTTCCGCGAGATGGGCTTTGAAGAGACTGTCTTGGGCGTAGACACACTGAACCCCAACCATGCACTCAATTTATACGAGGGCGTGGGGTATCAGGTGGTACGCAAGAGTACGTTGTATCGGAAAGAATTATAGATTAGAAGGCTCTCAGCCTCCCCCGGCTCTTTGGGCCAGGGGAGGCTGAGAGTACAGGAGAACACCATGAACATCACACTACCGGAGGGCTTTACCGCGCGGCCTTCTTCATTGGACGAAATTCCTGCCGCAGTAGATTTTTTCAATGCCTGGTCAAAACACTATTTGGGGATTGAAGATCATCAGATCAGTTCATATGAAGCCGAATGGACAATTCCGAAATTCAAGCCTGATACCGATGCCCGCATGGTATATAATCCGGCGGGCGAGATGATTGGGTATATCGAAGTCTGGACCATTGAAAATCCGCCGGTGCATCCCTGGGTTTGGTTCCGCGTGCACCCGGAATATGAAGGGCTGGGGATCGGTGAATGGTTGCTGGAATGGGGCGAAGCACGCGCTCGCCGGGCGCTCCCGAATTGCCCCGGAGAATTACGCGTGGCCTATCGTTGCGGCGTACATTCACAGATTGAAGCGCCAAAACAACTCATGGAAAACTTCGGCATGAGAATCATCCGACATTACTTTCGGATGCTGGTTGAGCTGGCTGCGCCACCCCCCACGCCCGTTTGGCCCGCGGGCATCACTGTGCGCAGGCCGGATGATCCTGAAGCTGAGATCGAAGCCATTTACCGCGCAGATAACGAAGCCTTCCGCGATCATTTTGGGTACGTAGAGCAGCCCTTTGAAGATGGCTTCTCTGAATTTCGGCATTGGTTTCTGAATAATGATGAGATACACGATTCGACCATGTGGCACCTGGCCATGGATGGCGACAAAATCGCTGGAATTGCCTTGTGCATCAAACGTGATCCTGAAGACGAAGAATGCGGTCACATAGATAGCCTGGCTGTGTTGCGTCCCTATCGTCGGCGCGGGCTGGGGTTGGCGCTGTTGCAGCACGCTTTTGGCGAGTACTACCGCCGCGGTTACAAACGCGTCTCGCTGGGCGTGGATGCCCAAAATCTGACCGGAGCTTTAAGTCTCTACAAACGGGCCGGGATGCAAATCAGCCGCCAGTTTGATATGTACGAGAAAGAGCTGCGTCCCGGCAAAGAAATCAGTGTAAAATCATTGACGTAAATTTTTAGCCACAGAGATCACAAAATTATCTATTTTAGGACTTACGCAAAACGATCCCCTATTTTCGGGCTTTCTTTTGCGAAAGTGCGTAAATCCTGTATTTTTTCTCCGTGATCTCTGTGCGCTCTGTGGCAGAATGGAGGATTTTATGATTACTACAATATTATGGGACATTGGCGGCGTGATTTTGCGGACGGAAGACTCTGGTCCCCGCGAGCAACTCGCCGCGGAATTGGGGCTGACGCGCCACGAGTTAGAGAAACTTATCTTTGGGGGCGATCTCGGCACGCGCGCCCAAAAAGGTGAGATCACCCCCGTTGAACTGTGGGCCGCCGCGCGGTCCGCGCTGAAGCTCCCCCCCGATGCCTATCCAGATTTTAGCGAACGGTTTTTCGACGGCGACCGCATCGATTATGATCTGGTCAATTTCATCTGCAGCCTGAAGCCGCGTTATAAAACCGGCATCATCAGCAACGCCTGGAAAAATTTGCCCGAAGCGCTGGAACACTGGGAAATCGCCGATGCTTTCGATATGGTGGTTGGTTCGGGGGATGAAGGGATAATGAAACCCGATGCCCGCATTTATCAACTGGCTTTAGCACGAGCGGGCGCCCAGGCCAACGAATGTGTTTTTGTTGACGATTTCCCCCACAATATTGAGGGCGCGCAAGCTGTGGGGATGCAGGGCATTCTGTTTCGCAGCGCCGAACAGGTTATCAGCGAGTTGAAAACGCTGCTCGAAAGAGATGCCTGAAAACAGGGGTATATTTTCATCGTATTGCGCAAGTCCTGAACTTGTCACTTCCGAGACGATGTTTTCTCGGCTTTCCTGACATAGAGCGCCTGATCGGCAATGCGATATAAATCATCGAGAGCGCGCGCGTCATCGGGGAAAGTTGCACACCCATACGAAATCCCCACTTTCAGACCATCGGGAATTTGCAGCGCTTCCACAACTTCTTGCAACCGACGCATCAGCCCTTTCGAAGTTTGGCTGTCGGCTTCGGCAAGCAACAGTACAAACTCGTCGCCGCCAAACCGCGCCAGATAATCGGAATTACGAATAGATGCTTGAATATGTCGGGCGATCTTGCGCAAAACCTGGTCGCCGCGGGGATGCCCGTATGCATCATTTACGGCCTTGAAGCCATCCAAATCAAGCACAGCCAGACTAAATGAATGTCCATAACGTTCAGCGCGGTGCAACTCATGGGTCAGGTGTTCGTTAAATGCGCGTCGGTTGGGCAATCCGGTCAGCATATCAGTGCGCGCCTGTCGATTGACCAGATCATGCAAACGGGCGTTCTCAATCGCCACGGCGGCCTGATCTCCCAACAAACGCAGCATGTGCAACTCATCTTTTGAGAAAGCAAATGTTTCCGGGTGAGCAATCGTCATCACGCCTACCACGCGTTCTTGAATTTTCAGGGGCAGCCCCACGATCGACCCCGCCCACATTTTCGGCGCGCCCTCATACAAGGTGTGGTCGCGCATATTGTTCACCTGAATCAATTCCCCACTTCTGGCCACCGAATACGTCAGCCCGCCCTCGCGCGGCTGCGACCAGGCCTGCCCTTTGCGCCCATCAGCCCACAAGGCGGCTTTGAATACCAGGTTATTGGCTTCGTATAAAAAAATGTGTGCATCCTGCGCACGGTCAATCAACACTAAAGCATGTTGGAGGATACTATCCAGTACGTGTTGCAAATCCAAATGACTTGTCAAAACCAGGCTGACCTGGCGCAATGTTTCTAACCCCTGCACCCGCGACTCCGCCAGCGCATACACCCGCGAGCGGGCCATCGCCGATCCGGCGCAACTGGCGATCATCCGCCCCATGGCAAGTTGATGAACTTCCAAAGCAAACGAAGGGCGCGTATCTGTTACCAAAATTCCCCCCACCAGGCCGTCATCCGTTCTTATGGCCAGCCACAGAAATAATGTCAGCCCGGTTGTGGTTAAAAATTCTTGCTGGATAGCGGACAAGGTTGGATCTGAGGCTACAACGATGCTTGTTGACTGAGTAGAGAGATCAGCTTGCAACCAGGCGGGGAACAGACTTGGGTCGGGGTGAGCGCCCTGTTGAAGTTTCGATTCGCTCTCAAAGGTCTGACTGTCATCCAACGCAGCCAGCTTTTCGGTAACAGCATTCCATTGCAGAAAAACAGCATATTCAGCCTGCATAAGCTTGCATATATCTGCCGCAGCTTTGACAGCAATTTTTTGATAATTGGTTAGATTTGCAATCGTTGTGACCGACTCAATTAGTTGCAGCATTTCCGTTAGCCATACACGGCGCGATTCTCCCAGGATATCATCAGGCTTTAATTGCTCAAAGAGAAATTGGATAATGGCATCATTCCATTTTTCATCCCCGGGTTCCAGTTGAGCAATAATACGTTGCAAATGGTCTTCCATTGCAAAGAAACTCCACAATTATAGACTTTATTAAATTTGTTATTTTTATACCACAACCAACACTTCGTAGGCGCAGAAATGCCTGTATTCTATCGTTATTCCAGTAAATGAATGTTACAAATTTGTTATTCGAGAGATTTCTATGGCCGCATCTCAAAGAATACTCCGGCAGATCGGATACCTCAGGATAGCACATATTTGAACAGAAAGGTATAATCGCACTAATTATGTCTAATTCAAATCACAAAGCCACTGTTTTAGCTGTACTTGCTCACCCGGATGATGAATCGTTCGGTATGGGGGGCACGCTGGCGCTTTATGCCGAGCGCGGCGTAGATGTACATCTCATTTGCGCTACCCGCGGCGAGGCTGGCGAAGTTGGTCCAGAGTATTTGCTGAACTTTACTTCAATTGCAGAATTGCGCGAAGCCGAACTGCGCTGTGCAGCAGGTCACCTGGGGTTAACGGGCGTACACTTTCTTAACTACCGCGATTCAGGGATGGTTGGTTCCCCCGACAATGAACATCCCGAGGCATTTATCAACGCCCCGTTGAAGGATGTTGCCGCACAGGTTGCCAACCTGATACGCACCTTTAAACCCCAAATTGTGCTGACCTTCGACCCCATTGGCGGCTACCGCCATCCAGATCATATTCACATCCATAAAGCGACCACACAAGCTTTTTCTATGGCCGGAGATGCCGCCTACAAGAGCGATTTGCCAACATATCAACCGCAGCGCCTCTATTATCATACGATTTCAAAACGCTTTATCCGCGTTGCCATACGTTTATTACAGTTATTTGGCAAAGACCCTAGTCGCTGGGGACGCAATGCAGATATTGATTTGACGCAATTGATGGTAGATTTTCCTACCCATGTCAAAATCAACTATCACGCTGTAGAAAAACGCAAAGCAGCCGCGTCGCAATGTCATGCCAGCCAAATTGGGCCAGCAATCACTGGCGGGGCGTTCCGCTGGCTGTTTCGTTTACTCGGCTTCGGGAGTGTAGACCTCTTCATGCAGGCCTCACCCACCCCGAGCGAATCTATATACGACGATTTTTTCGATGGGATCACCTTTGAGGGGGAGTAATCTCTTTTTACGGCTCATTTTTTGCTAACTTGACTGCCACAAATGCTGGTGATATGATGCCTCGCGTTGAGGCACATTTATGGCATATGATCCGCTAAACGATAGCGAACTCTTTGATGAAGAGGCATATACTCCTGAACCGGCTCAAACCAGAGCGGTTGCAGAACAAGAAACGCCAGACGACGAATCATCGGCCGGTCTTTTTGAGCAATTCTGGACTCAAATTGCTCATGCTGGTTTGGTCGAACCGGTTTTGCGTTCAGGGACACTTTTGCTATCACTGGTATTAGTCATCATTGTGGTTTGGGCGTTGCGTTCAGTTAACTTAAGTGCAGTGATGGGTGGATTGCCCAACGAAGGGGGCGGGCTGCTCTCAGCCCCGCAAATGACACCCACGCCACAAAGCTATATTGCCGCGTTACCCCCTATGCCCTCCCCGGAGCAGATCAATAGCACAGGGATTGGGCGGCAGGCCAAAATTCATACCACCATTCCCACGCGGGCGCGCTCAAAAATTATCCAATATACGGTTGAATTTGGCGATTCAGTTTTTGGTATCGCCGAGCAGTTCGGTTTGAAACCCGAAACGATTCTGTGGGCCAATACGGCCACGCTGCAAGATAACCCCCATCAACTGCAAGAGGGGCAGATCCTCAATATTATGCCCGTGGATGGCACGTATCACAAGTGGGGGGAGGGGGAGCAACTCACAAAAGTGGCCGAATTCTACGGCGTGGATGCGAATGAAATCTTACAATGGCCGGGGAATAATTTTGATTTGACGCAAACCGCGGTTGAAAATTTCAGCGCTGAAGCCGGGACAATGTTGATTATTCCCGGCGGGACGCGCGCACTGATTGATTATGGCCCGCCGCGCATCCCGCGCGATAACCCGGCGGTGGCGCGCACCTACGGGCCTGGTCACTGCGGCACGTTGGCAGATGGCATCATCGGCGATGGGGTATTTGCCTGGCCGACAGCGGGGCACTGGCTCTCGGGCTACGACTATAACCCAGCGGCCAATCATTCGGGGATTGACATCGGCGGCAAAACCGGCGATACGATTTCGGCGATTGATGATGGCGTGGTGGTGTATGCAGGCTGGAGTTACAGCGGCTACGGCAATCTGGTGGTAATTGATCATGGCAACGACTGGCAATCGTTGTACGCTCACCTTGATGGCTACTATGTCAATTGTGGGGAAAGTGTGTACCAAGGCGCAACCGTTGGCGCAATGGGGAGTACGGGCGCTTCGTCGGGGCCACACCTGCACTTTGAGATTCTGTATGGCTCTGCCAGAGTCAACCCCTGGAATTTCTTGCCATAAACACAACAAGAGTACATGGGCTGTGAAGTAGCCCATGTACTCTTGTTTGTAGAGCTGGCTTTATTCAGGTTTGCGGGCTGTGATCTTGGCGCTAAAAATCGTTTTATCGAAGACATACTTATTTTCGATCAACGTATCACTGAGACCAAGCTGCTGAATGGCTTCGTCTGCCATTTCTTTACCCCAGTATTCCGCTTTCATTTCTACATCCACAAACCCTGCGGCTTCAATCACGGCTTTAAAATCCTGAACATCCAACGCGCCAGCAATGCAGCCAGCCCAGGCGCTTAAGCTGGTTTTGATTTCTTGTGGCAGCGGGCCATCGGTAACAATATCGCTCACGGCCAATTTGCCCCCCGGACGCAGCACCCGGAACGTTTCCCGAAGCACCTGAGGTTTATCGGGGCTGAGGTTGATAACGCAATTGGAGATAATAACATCCACAGTTGCATCGGCAACAGGCAGGTTTTCAATCTCGCCCAAGCGGAATTCAACATTATCTGCACCCAGTTTTGCTTTGTTGGCGCGAGCGCGTTCGAGCATCGCGGGGGTCATATCCACACCAATCACTTTTCCGGCAGGGCCAACTTTTTTGGCCGCCAGAAAACAATCAATCCCACCACCGGAGCCCAAATCCAATACGGTTTGACCGGCTTCTAAAGCAGCTAACGTAACCGGGTCCCCGCATCCCAGAGAAAGCTCTGTGACATCGGCTGGGAGATCAAAAGCCGCGGGGTCGTCATAGATGCGCGCAACGGTTTCCAATTGAAGAAGGTCATCCGAAGGACTGCAGCAAGAGCTTTGTGTGGAAGAACAGCCGCAATCAGCCTGCGATCCGGGTTGGTGTTGTTCGGCCAGATTGCCATAGCGCTCTCGTACTGCAGAACGAATATCTGGGGCGGCTTTTTGTAATGTTTGAGTTGTCATTTTTTCTCCTTATATAGAAGTATTTATATGTATCGATGTGTTATGGCAAAAAAACACCATTTTATTCCGGCACACTGATTACCATTTTCACAGGCTGGTTGGGAGCAAAATCCTCGGCAACCTGGCAGCAGCCGCGTGCCAAACTTTCCTGATCGAGGGTGTAGAAAACTTGCTTGCCGCGTCGCTCCGATTTTACCAATCCCGCGTTTTTGAGAATCTTCAAGTGATGGGAAACGGTTGGCTGAGCAACATCGAGCTTGTCAACAAGGTCATTGACGCTGACCAATTCGCAGCAACACAGCGCCATAATTTTTTGGCGGGTTTCATCGGCTAATGCCTTGGCAAATTCAACCGTGCTGATAATAAGTGTTACTGTTTCCATGAGTTTGATGCGTACGCAGTGTCAAATTGATGTTTATCTATACGTCCAGAATTCTAATCGAAGTTTATCTATATGTCAAGCGCAATTGATACAAAGCGGTGGGGGAGTATTTTGAGCGGATGCTCATAAAAGTCTTGCAAACCCAATTGGCAGTGGTATAATTCCGTTGGCTGATTCGGTAAACTCAGCACAGGTCCGGGCGGTTAGCTCAGTTGGTTAGAGCGTTGCGTTGACATCGCAAAGGTCGTTGGTTCGAGCCCAATACCGCCCACAAAAAATCTGGCATCATAGATGCCAGATTTTTTGTTTTATGTCATCCAACACAAATCTTCAATTGTAATGCTCAATCATTGCCGCTATTTCAACACCAACTCAGCGATTCGCCGTTCATTCCAATCGAGGATGATGGTGCCGTTGATATCAAAAGTTGGCGTTACCAATTTGCCCCTGGCCAGGCTGCGCGCTTTTTCGGCAGCATCTTTATTGATGACCACATCGATATCGTCATATTCAATTTCATGCTCGGCAAACCACTGACGCGCTTTGCGGCAGTCGGGACACCAACGGTTGCAATACATTACGATAGCGCTTTTTGATGCGGATGCCGCTTCTTTGGGCAGATTTTCCGCCAACTCGGCAAATGCATCCGGATCCATACGTTTCAACTCGGCAAAAAGCACTTCATTATCGGGTTGGTCGTCAATATCGTGGATGTCGATATATTGAATAATACCATTTTTGTCAATGATAAAAATAGCGCGCTCGCTGCTGCCATCGGATCGTAGCACGCCGTATTTTTCGGCAATTTCGCCGTGGGGCCAGAAATCGCTCAATAGTGGAAAAGATATTCCGCTCAGGCTTTTCGCCCAGGCCTGTAACCCGGGGATATGATCTACGCTGATGCCCAGAACCTGGACATTTGATTCCGTGAATCGGGCATATTCTGCCTGATATGACGGAATCTGGTTGCTTCAGACGGGGGTAAAGGCCAGGGGGAAGAAGGCCAGCACAACGCTGCTGCCGCGCAACTCGGATAAGGTAATGGCTTTGTCCAGATGTCCGGGCAGGGTAAAATCGGGGGCGAGATCGCCGTTTTTGAGTTTCATACAATTCCTTTCGATAGTTTAATCAGCCACAGAGTACACAGAAAACGCCAAGTTTTTTCTGTACGCCAACTTTGCGAAACCAGCGCCAGGCAATAACGCGCACCACGCTAAGAGCCGCTGTTTCTTGCCGCGTGGAATAGCTGGTAACTACTAAGGCATCGCTGGCAAAACGGCTCAGGCTGCGCCTTCGCCAGGAATTCACTTACTTTCATCATAGGCTGAGTAGTTATGAATAGCTGATAAAAATCTCGTGCTGACTGGCATTAAATTTTGAAGCGCGTTTCCGAGGAAGCCAAGGCCAGTCGCGGGGTACCGCCTGCTCGTCAAAAATTTGATTATAAAAGAATTCTACCAGATAGCAGGCTAATCATCCTGCTATTTTCAAAAGGATTCTCTGGGAACTGTCGCAAGAAACCCAGCAGAGTTTCAACTCATAAATCCGGAGTTTGTTGTACAATGAAGGCAGTTATACGGTAACTGCTTACTGCAGAAATGCCATCCATTGGTGAACCGGAGGTACAACACAATATGCTGGTTATCATTAGCGATTTACACCTGAAAGACGGCACATCTGGTAGTTCAATTACGCCCGATGCATTCCGCGTATTTAGCGAGCGGCTGCGCAGCATGGCCTACCACGCCTCCTGGCGTGCAGACGGGCGTTACGAACCCCTCCGCTCGATTGATCTACTGCTGCTGGGCGATGCCTTCGATTTGATCCGCTCAGAACGCTGGCTGGTTGATGCCAATGACGAAGTTGAAACAATCCGCCCGTGGGACCATCCGCAGGGCCATGCTTACAGCGAGAAAATTGCCGAAATCACGGATGCCATCCTGGAGCATAATCAAATCGGGTTTGAATTGCTAAAACGCATCAGCCGGGGAGAAATGGTGCAACTTCCTCCGGCAACGCAAGCCGGGCAGCCCGATCATAATAGCGCTGAGCGCATCCCCCTGATCGTGCGCATCCATTACATGGTAGGCAACCACGATTGGTTCTTCCACTTGCCTGGGTCGGCATACGACGCCGTTCGGCAGCGCGTTGTGGATACGTCGGGCCTATCCAACTCTATTGAGCCATTCCCCTATCACCCCGAAGAATCGCCAACCATCATGAAGCTTTTTCGCGATTACCGCGTGTATGCGCGGCATGGCGATCTGTTTGACAAGATGAATTATGACGCGGATGCCGGGAGAGACGCCTCAACTGTGGGGGATGCCATGACAATAGACCTGCTGACGCGCTTCCCCTATGAGGTTCGGCGTCAAACAGGCACACGCCTGCCCCTGGAGTTGAGCGAGGGTCTAAAAGAACTCTCCAACATCCGACCAGCAATTGTCACCCCTCTGTGGGTGAATAACCTGGTCAATAATTATGCCAGCGATCCCGAACAATCCAAATTCATCAAGAACATTTGGGATACAGCCGCCGAAGAGTTTTTGCAAACCGGATTTGTGCGTTCACACGACCGCTGGTTGGCGTTTGATCCCGTCGACGGATTGGAAGCGGCGCTTTTCTTTGCCAAGGGGCTATCCTTTGATGCAATAAGTAAACTGGCTGGTTGGGCAAACCAAAAACTTTGGGGCGCCGACAAAATTTCGATTGCGGAAAATGCCCTAAAAGAAACCGCTTATAAAGATCGCACCGCCGATTATATTATCTACGGGCATACACATTTTCACGAAATTGCACCGCTGGATACCTATTTCGATAATAGCGTGATGCACAACCAGATTTATATAAACTCTGGCACCTGGCATTCTTATTATGATATGACCATGCAAGCCCCTGCTAAACTAAAATTTGTGGGCATGCACGTAATGACTTACCTGGCATTCTTTAAGGATGACGAACGCGGTGGCAAACATTTTGAAGCCTGGTCGGGATCGCTATCGCAATAAATCAGGGAGATACTATGACCGAGTTAAAACTCATCGAAGCGATTGAATATTTTGCCGCCACCACCAAAAACTGCACAGACGATGAACTCGAAAGCGAGTGGCAATGGCGTGCCTACAACGAAGGGCTTCGTTTTGCCTTTCTGCGCACTTACGAAGAACTGCGCCAACTGGCTGCCACATTGATCTCGCAACGCTCTACGGGGGGCAAAAGCATCCATACTGCCCAGCGTGCCCTGGCGCAATATCATGCCGCGTATCGCCAGTTTCAAGCCGTCATGCTGGCCGCAGACGATGAACTCTTTGATCTTTCTCCGGGGAAAAATGAGTGGTCCCTGCGGCGCACAATCGGGCATATTATTGCTGCTGAGCGCGAATTTTTCGCCCGTATCAGTTTTGCGGTTCAACAGCACCGCCAGGGCATTGAGGAAGCCAACGAAATGAGCAGCGCCGAAGTAGAAGAATTTGTCGGGGCATTTGCTGATTTTGAGCGCAATATGAATCGGCTCTCAATGGCCGGAGTGATGGCGATCTACGATACACTGCATAAACGCGTCTTGCGCGAATTGGCTGACATCCGCGCCTTCGAGTTGGAAGCCCCCTCCCTGTGGTGGGAGGGCATCCCACTCTCGGTGGAGTTCCGCCTGCACCGGCTGGATTCGCACCTGCGGCAGCACACGCTCCAAATTGAGAAGAACCTCCTGGCGCTGACAGAGCCGCCCAGCGAAGCGTACCAACTGCTAAAACTGGTCTACGCCGCTTTGGCTGATGTCGAAGGGGTAATCGTTGGCGATTGGCTTCTGGGCCAGCGCGAGCAGCAAGAACTGGCGGCTACCATCCAACAGCGTGCTGAAGCGATCACAGTAATACTGAAGGGCTGATATTTAGCCAAAAGAGCCGCCGGATGTGTACACATCCGGCGGCTCTTTTGCATCAACTTGCCAGGCCCGCGGGTGGGTCTGGCTTATCGGGTATTTTGAATTTGAACCAGGTGGGAATCACGGTCAACAGGGCTACAACTGCGGTGATAATAAATGGCAAGCGCGGGCTGAAGCGCTCCCACAGTTGCGCGCCAATCCACGGAGCGGGCAGGGAAATCAGCCCCAGACTGCTGCGGAACATCCCCGAGAATACGCCCAACAAATTTTGCGGCACCACCTTAGAAATCAGCGATTGATACGCCGGGCTGAGCAATCCCACGCCAAAGCCAAAAACCACCCAGGTGATCGCAAATCCCAGAAAAACATCCACCTGCAGGAAAATCATAAAGGCCGCAAAGACCATCAGAAATCCCATCGAAATCGGCACGCGTTCCCCAAAACGGTCGGAAATCAGACCTGAAAGCATCGGGGTTATCATCATCGCCAGCGAGAAGATCGAACCTAGCAGGCCAATTTGAACTAGCGAAATTCCAGCCACCTGCTCCAGATAGAGCGGCTGCAACTCGCCAGATAATCTGAAAGCAATATCGCGCACGCCATCGGTGACAAATATCCAGGTGATAACACCACCGCCAATCAGCATGGCCCACATGGAACTCAGGCTAGTTTTGAATGAACTGGCGGTCAATTTTTGCGGCTGCCTGTCCGAACTGGAGGACATCGTCGTTGCCATCCAAATGCGCAATCCTGCCGCGATGGCATATAGCAATGCTGATCCTAGCATCATTATTTTAAAGCCATAATATTGGGTCAAGAATCCGCCCAGCGGTGGCCCGATGACTCCGGTAATCTGGAAAATTGTATCAGTGATGCCATAAACTTTACCGCGATTCTTTTCGGATGAGTTCTCGGCGATGAACGCGCCAAAGCTGGGGCCAACCAACGCATAGGGAATCTGGCTAAAGGAGATGGCGACCAACATCCACTGCCAGGAGGGCGCCAGCAACATAGCGGTATAACCCAACACCCCGCCAACGCTGCCAATCGCGATTGCGCGCAGCCGACCAATCGAATCGGAAACCCATCCGCCGAATAACTGCAAAATCAGAATCGCTACCGATGAGAGTGTAAAAACCAACCCCACCTGGCTGATACTGGCTCCCAGTTCGGTGAGGTAAATTGGCATCATCATCGGGAACATTGAACCAGCAATATTGGCAACCACCATTGCGAACATAAACCAACGCATGATCGGCGTGAGGAGGGGTTGTTTTTGAGTTTGTTCCATATCTTTAATAGCCATAAGCCGTTCGGGTGCGTGCACCCAGGTACGAGAGTCCTTTGAGGAGCCCGATCACTATCAATATGGCCCACCATGTCATCGCCAGCGGCATAAACGTGCGCAGCCACTGTCCGCTATCGAAGTAGAAGTACACATCTTCGGGCGCAACTACCCAGCGTTGATTGACTTCCTTAATGTAGTGTGTCTGGCGGTGGAAAGTATCAAAATCAAAATAGAGATAATGAAAGTATCCGCTTTCATCGACTTCAACCAGAAGCATATAGGCCATCTTGGGCCGCGACTCCAGCATGATTTCACGCTTCAGGCCGGTCAGTTCTGAATAGAGCCGGGTGTCACCATGTTTAATGGCCGTCTCCAGGGCAATGGCTACCGGACCAGGGGATGAGTACTCTTCTTGATATTCTGCGTTAAAATACGCTTCATCAAAACGGATCAGCCCGTGGATGTATGAACCCAACCAGAGCGCTCCAGCAATCACCAAAGGCACCGCTATCAACAAGAGCACTTTCAACACAGGCTTGATAATGCTCTTTTGCTCATTTTTCATTTGCACAGTCATCACTACCTCCTGAATGTGCATACACTACTGCTTTCGTAACGATTAGGTTTATTTTTAACACCCCATCTTCTTTATACACACATCAAGATTGTACATATAAAAATAAATAATGTCAATATTTCTTTATATTTTTATTTATTTTTCACTATATTTAGATATTTTATAAATCAAAAAATTAATTTTTTTATTTTAAGGCTTCGCTGCAGAAAGCACCAGATGGAAGGTTCCGCCTCATGGCTTTTTGAAGTAGAGTCTTTCAAGATTTTCAAGGAGCATATCTATGCCGCCACTCAACTACCAACAAATCGTCCGTGAATTTACACAAGAACACCAGCTACAGATTTCCACAGTCAGCCGTCTGCTCGATTTGGTTTCCGAACTTGGCGAAGTTGCCAAAGACATTCTTGAATCCACCCATTATGGCCGCGAGGCTTTTCAACCTTCTGAGAGCTGGGACACAGAATTGGGCGACACTTTCTTTTCGCTGATTTGCCTTGCGAACGGCACACAAGTCAACCTGGATACTGCGTTGACACAAGTGTTGAAAAAATATCAACTGCGAATAGCTCAAAAAGGCAGTGCAGCCAGTGATGCTACAATTTCTTCCGATGTATTATAGCCCCAGAAATACTCATCGCGCCCACCGTGAATATCTGCCGGAACCAGCCATCAACTCATCATTCTGGATAAATTGGGGGCCTAAGCCACTTGTGGCAGTTGGGCAGATCGTTATAGGCGAGTCTGGGGCAGCAATTCTTTCAACCCGGCATAAAGTGCATCCAGGTCTTCTTGTGTATTGTAGCCCTGAACAGAAATGCGCACGAATTTTCGCCTATTCCAATCTATCAGCGGAACCTCTACCCGGCACTCGTCATACAGGCGCGTTTTTAACGTGGCAATATCGGTATTAGATGGTAAAGGAGCAATGCCCATCTGATGGTACAGATCTGAATCCAGCGGATATAGAGGCTCCATTTGCACCAACTCGCATATCCGCTGGATCGTCGGGCGGAGCAGATCGTGGCATTCCTGACGCACTTGCTCCCAATTATGTGTTTCCACAAATTGAATGGCCGCTGGAATCGAAAGCGAAGCAGCCGGGTCTTTGGTGCCGGTCCAACTCAGATAATCTACATATTGCGAGCCGCTGGTGATCTGTGGGGCGGCATGATACCCCCAACTGACGATCAACGGCTCGACCAAATGCTGCACTTCAGGGCGAGCATAGAGAAAGCCAGCCCCCTTCGGAGCGAGCATCCATTTATGACAATTGCCAACATACCAGTCGGGGCCAATCGCTTCCAGGTTGAGAAAAATCTGACCAGGAGCATGGGCGCCATCTACCAGAGTCAAAATGCCATTCTGGCGGGCGCGAGCGCAGATGGCTTCAACCGGGAGGCGCAAAGCCGTCGGCGAGGTGATATGACTCAAGTAGATAACCCTGGTGCGCGATGTAACGCCGCGCCAAAACTGCTCAAAGATCTCTTCAGATGAACGTACCGGCAAGGGGATGGGCTGATGAATATAGGTTGCGCCGGTCTTTTGACAGACGAATTCCCAGGTGTAATCACAAGCGCCATATTCATGGTCGCTGGTTAAAATTTCATCGCCAGGGCCTAACGTCAGCGAACGGGCGATAATATTCACGCCGTGCGTGGCGTTAGGAACAAAAGCCAGATTATTAGCCGCGGTGTGCAGATATTCGCCCAACGCCTGGCGCGCCTGACGATCGTGGGCGATCATCTCGCGTCCCAGAAACAACACCGGCTGCTGCTCCAATCTGCGCTGCCAATCCTGATACACATCAAAAACCGGGCGCGGGCAAGCGCCAAAGGAACCGTGATTAAGAAAATGGATTGAAAAATCGAGTAAAAACGAGTCGCTGAGTCGATTGGATATCATGGATTCAACTTTCGGTATTGGTAGCGCCTTCACAATTTAAACCTATCTAAAGATTCAAAATAGTTACTCAAATCGTACAAATGACTCCACTGCAAAAAGGGTCAATTTACCGCAGAGTACGCGGAGAGCGCAGAGATTCTTGATATTTATTTGA
>JACKQG010002696.1_pt1 | contig 22763 bp, 19 predicted proteins | sample 8237621 | NCBI WGS metagenome assembly JACKQG01 (sample SAMN15677084, study PRJNA649215) | marine metagenome | biome: marine; feature: Black Sea; material: saline water; isolation source: suspended particulate matter (SPM) from the Black Sea western gyre | collected 2013-06-09/2013-06-10 | depth... | reverse complement strand
AAATCGATGAGGAATCACGATCAAACCCGCGTCCAATTGAACTCATCGACTCGCCGCGTTGCCAGCGATCCCATATCTCAGACTTCTGTTGACTGGTAAAATATATCCGATGTCTTCGCTTCATCTAAACACTCCATCTTTTCAATAAAGACTAAAGTGTTGCGTCGACCGATTGAAACCACACCCCGGCTACGGTCATAGATTTAGAGGTGGCTGAAACCACCGGTTATAGCCGAAATAAGAAATCAGCGGAACTACCCGACGGCACAAACAACTCTCTTTTTTCATAAAATGACATAGATCATCGAAAAAGAAATTTACGGTGTCCTATTCTCATCGACTTAAGAATCTTCAAGGAAGAGAGGCTTGAAGAATTCCATCAATTTCTAGACTGAGGATAAAACTATGTACCTTATGCGTATATTTCTTTCCGGGCTGCTCGTATTGGCTTTTGGACTAACTTCGGCGCCTATTGCCAAATCTGACGAATTGTCCATAAACACAGTCAATTTAACCGACATTCTTGAAGGTGGGATGCTTTACGACAACTGGATTGCAGTTCTCGGGGCAGAAAAACCAAGCGCTACGCACTCTTTATGGCCGGCTTCCAACACCAAGAAAAAAGGAGGCACCACCTGGCGCTGCAAATCATGCCATGGATGGGATTTTATGGGCAAGGACGGTGCCTATGCCAGCGGTTCCTATAAGACAGGCATCAAGGGCATTCGGGCTTCTGCAGGCGGTGATCCGGCAGCGATAGCGAAAATTCTTCGCGGTTCCGACCATGGATTTACGCCCTCCATGATTCCCGACGCGGCCCTCAACAAACTCGCCTTGTTCGTCGCCAAGGGACAATACAGTCTTGATGCCTATATTGACCGTGCCAGCAAAAAGGCGAAAGGAAATCCGGCAATAGGTAAGGTTTTCTACAACACTAGCTGCAATCGTTGCCATGGCGACGATGGGAGGGAAATGAACTTTAAAACTGCCGATAAACCGGAATACCTGGGCACTCTTTCCAATGGCAATCCATGGGAAACCATCAATAAAATAAGGCATGGGCAGCCCGATTCACAAATGCCGGCCATGGGGGCCTTAGGGCTTCAGACAATGGCTGACATCCTTGCCTATACCCAAACATTGCCGAGAAAATAACTTCTTCGGTTTTGTATTTGTTTAGAGGAAATCCGGCCCCATCAGGGACCGGATTTTTCTCATGTGTACTGACACGAAACGTCTCCAATGGGTCATTTCCAAACTTAAACAACGACCGTAAATGACTTCCGTTAAGCGTACAAAAACGGGCATCGCCGATTTGGACAGGTGCCACCGAAATCACGCACTGAATTACGGAAGTCGTTGTCGTGCTTTCCTGGGCCTCAACCCGGAAAATTTCTGGCGGCCATTTTGACGGCGCACCAAACCGGGACTTGCAATGAGTGACCAGAAAAGCGCTGACCTTTCGGCCTGGTTGAAGGATAATCCGCCAAAAGGTGAATTCCTTTAGTTTTGGGAGGCAGTGCGATCATGTCCAATTACGTTCTTGCCATTGATCAGGGAACAACATCATCGCGGGCCATCGTGTTTGATGACCATCATGCTCCTGTTGTTATCGTACAACAGGAGTTTGAACAGCACTTTCCGCAATCAGGATGGGTCGAACACGATCCGCAAGATATCTGGCAGACCACGCTGTCCACATGCCGTGATGCGATGGCAAAGGCAGGTCTCGCTGTCGCTGACATTGCCGCCATCGGCATTACCAACCAGCGCGAAACCACCATCGTTTGGGACCGCCAAACAGGCAAGCCCCTGCATCGGGCCATCGTCTGGCAGGATCGGCGTACTTTCGAGACCTGTGCTGCGCTGAAGAAGGCCGGTCATGAACAGGTGGTCAGCGCCCGTACCGGATTACTGCTCGATCCCTATTTTTCAGGAACAAAGGTGGCCTGGATTCTCGATAACGTTGAAGGAGCCCGGAGCGCTGCGGATGCCGGTCGGCTGGCCTTTGGCACCATCGACAGCTTTCTTCTCTGGCGACTGACCGGTGGCAGGGTTCACGCCACAGACGCCACCAATGCCAGCCGGACCATGCTTTACGATATCCATGACGGCTGTTGGTCCGGCGAGATGTGCGACCTTTTACACGTCCCGATGTCGCTGCTGCCGGAAGTTATGGACAGCGCCGCTGATTTTGGCGAAACCGACCCGGCGATATTTGGCGGCTCTATCGCCATTGCTGGCGTGGCCGGTGACCAGCAAGCCGCAACGGTCGGTCAGGCCTGTTTCAAGCCGGGTATGATGAAGTCCACGTACGGCACAGGTTGCTTCGCCCTGCTCAACACCGGACAAACCGCCGTTCCTTCCGGCAACCGGCTTTTAACGACGATTGCCTATCAACTGGATGGTCAGCCCACATACGCCCTTGAAGGGTCAATCTTCATTGCCGGGGCGGCTGTGCAATGGCTGCGCGATGGCCTGAAGATCATTGACGATGCGGCACAATCCGGTGAACTTGCCCAGCAGGCCGACCCGAACCAGAATATCTATATGGTCCCTGCCTTTGTTGGTCTTGGTGCCCCCTATTGGGACGCCGAAGCGCGCGGTGCCCTGTTTGGCATCACCCGGGCAACCGGCCCCGCGGATTTTGCCCGTGCCGCTTTGGAAAGTGTCGGCTTCCAAACCCGTGACTTGCTGGAAGCCATGAAAGGTGACTGGACAGGTGCCGGTTCGGATACGGTGCTGCGGGTCGACGGCGGCATGACGGCATCGGATTGGACCATGCAGTTTCTGGCCGATATTCTCGGCGCCCCGGTTGACCGTCCGCAAGTCCTTGAAACGACAGCTTTAGGGGCTGCTTACCTGGCCGGTATGCAGCGTGGTATCTATCCTGATTTTGAAGGATTTGCAAAAACCTGGGCCTTGCAACAGCGCTTTTCGCCTGACCTGAGTGCCGATCTGCGCGAGCAACGCTACGCGGGCTGGCGTGACGCGGTCAGTCGAACCTTGACCAATCAGTCGTAACAACCGGCCTGACGGGCCAGTCGTTTGGTCATCGCCAAGACCGTGTCGATTGTCGGGGTCGGGGTGTCGGTTAACAGTCCCAGTTCCTGAACCGAGCTTACCAGGGCGTCAATTTCCATGGGTCGTCTTCGTTCAAGATCTTGCAGCATGGATGTTTTATGGGCACCAACAGCGCCGGCACCCTTGATGCGTTTGTCCACATCAATAGGGAATTTGACTCCCAGTTTTGCGGCGATCATTTCGGCTTCAACCATCATCGACCTGGCAAGCCCGCACGAATCGGGATCACTGACGATATCTTCCAGGGTTGATCCGGTTAGCGCGCTGATCGGGTTGAATGACAAATTTCCCCATAATTTGAGCCAGATTTCATCGCGAATATTGGTTTTCACCGGAGCCCTCAACCCGGCGGCGATCATTGCCTTGCTCAAGGCCTGGACACGTTCTGACTTTGATCCATCGGGTTCGCCCAGGGAAAATCTGTTGCCTTCAATATGCTCGATGATGCCGGGCTCAGTCACTTCACAAGCGGGATAGACGACACAGCCGATGGCGCGCTGGGGCGTTATGGTGCGCCACAGAACACCGCCCGGATCGACGCTTTCAATACGGTGGTCTCGCCAGGCTCCCTCAAGCCCGTGGAAATACCAGAACGGCATTCCGTTCATGCCGGTGACGACGGCCGTTTCCTTACCCAGCAAGGGGGCAAGTTTGTCGGCAATCGGCGGAACCGAATGCGCTTTCAGGGTGAGGATAACATAGTCCTGGGAGCCCAGGTCGGCAGGATCGTCACTGGCCGTTACGGTGGCGGTTTTTTCTTCACCAGCGATGCGCAGGCGCAGACCGTTTGCGCGAATGGCCTCAAGGTGCGCTCCCCGCGTGACGATGGAAACATCATAACCGGCACGTTTTAATTCAACGGCCATATAGCCGCCGATGGCACCCGCTCCGAAAACGCAGATTTTCAACTTGTCAGCCCCAGTTTTTCAGCAAGTCCGATACGCTGTACCTTGCCCGTTGCGCCTTTCGGAATTTCCTCAAGGATAATCACTTTACGCGGCACCTTGAAGTCGGCGAGGCGGCTGCTAGCGTAATCGCGGATAGCCCGCTCGTCAGCATTGCTGCCTTCATTCAAGACCACTGCGGCGGCGACTTCTTCACCCAGTTTGTCATGGGGCATGGCAAAGGTGACGATCTGGGCAATATCGGGATGATCGAGCAGAACTTCATCAATCTCACGCGGTGAGATTTTCTCGCCGCCACGATTGATGATTTCTTTCAAGCGCCCGGTAATGGTCAGGTAGCCCTGGGCGTCAAGATTTCCCTGATCGCCGGTGCGGAACCAGCCACCCGTAAAGCCTGTGGCATTGGCTTCATCATTGTTCTGGTAACCGGTGGTGACATTATCGCCCCTGATGACGATCTCACCTGTCTCTCCCTGGGCAAGGATATTGCCGGTTTCATCCATGATGCCAACTTCTGGTCCGGCGGCGATGCCGACGGTGCCGGGCTTGCGGTCCAGGGGTTCAAGCGGGTTAGAGGCCATTTGATGGGCCGCTTCGGTCATTCCGTAGGCTTCGATGACCCGGCAGCCGAATGTTTGCTCCAGTTGCAGCAAGACCTGGGGCGGTAAAGCCGCCGATGATGAACGCACGAAACGCAGTTCGCCCCGCGCCAGGCTTTCGGCATTGCGCGGGGCGCGGGCCAAAATCGTTTGATGCATGGTCGGAACCGCCGTGTACCAGCTTGGCCGGGCGTCATCCATCCACGCGAAAAATTTAAGCGCATTGAAGCCCGGGGTGCAAAAGATGGAAGCCCCTGCGGCCAGCGACGACAACACCGCGGCAATCAGGCCGTGGATATGAAACAGCGGCATGACGTTAAGGCAGCGGTCGTTTTCACTTAAAGCCAGTGTCTTGCCAATATTGAAGGCAGACGTGCAGACATTACGATGGCTTAAAGGAACGATCTTGGGCCTGGATGTGGTGCCCGATGTATGCAGGACGAGGGCGACATCATCGACCTGGGCGGAGCCACCGTTCGTTGTTTTCACCGGCACCAGGGATTGATCTTCAAGTTGCAGGGAAAAGGACCCGGCGGCGGCTTCATCGACGATGAGTTCGATAATCATGACGCCGTGCTTCGCTGCGACGGCGCGGGCAGGGGAGTCCATGCCTTGCTGGATGACCAGGGCGCGGGCGTTCAGATCGGACAGGTAAAAATCAAATTCATCTTCCCTGTAGGCCGGGTTCAGGGGAGCGGAGGTCGCTGCCGATGCGATAGCGACAAAAGCCGTCGCCATTTCCGGGCCGTTGGGCAGAATAATGGCAACCGGATCGTTGCGGCCAATGCCCAGGTCATTCAATTTAATGATGGTGTTGGCAACCAGCTGGTTTAGCGCGCCATACGTTAATGGCGCCCTGTCGGGGGCGCTGATGGCGACGGCGCTCTCCTCATGGGGTGCGATAAGGTGTTCGATGGTCGTGTCGGTCATGTGGTCCCTCAATTTTCTGTTCTTTGCACCCGGCTTATCCGGTTTCGATGGCGTCATCAATAGCGACAACTTCGTCTGCTTCATAGTTTGAACCGAGCAAGGCCTTGTGAACCGAATGCAAATGATCACGCATGGCGGTTTCAGCCTGTTCCATATCGCGGGCGATGATGGCGTCAATAATGGCTAAATGCTGTTTTCCAGAACGTTGGCGGTGGGCATCGGTCAAACGCGATTTGCGCAAGCGTCCCCATTCGGTGGCTTCGCGGACCGTATTCAAGGCATTGAACAGGGTTAACAGAAGCATGTTGTGAGCACCTTTGGCGACGGCCTGATGGAAAGCGCCGTCCCAGCGCTCATACGTATGCCAGTCGACAGCGGCGTCTTTTCGCTTTGAACATAAACGCATGCGTTCGATATCTGCGGCGGTGGATTGAATAGCCGCTATCCGCGCGAGGCCCGGTTCCAACAACAGTCGTGCCTGCATGACTTCTGCAGGATTGGTGTGCGTGCTCAGGGCCGTAATCTCATCCATTCTGTCAAGCGGACGGGTGCCGATAAAGGTGCCACGGCCAACATGACGCCAGATCTTGCCTTCGGCTTCGAGCAGGCTGAGTGCCTTTCGCAATTCCCCACGGCTTATCTTAAGCTCTTCGCAAAGACGCCGTTCGGGTGGCAATTTGCTTTGCGGCGGCAATGCCTGGTTTTCGATATAGGACGCCAAATGGGCGGCTACATGATCTTGCGGATTCATTTTAGGCAAGTCTCCTAAACCAACTTTAACCAATATACACATTGGCTAAAGCGCATACAACAAATTTATCGTTATATTTCAAAAAGTTAACCAATAACCATCGGATCAATTGACACCATTATTATAATGGTTGATAATTATGTGTCCATTCAGAAATATAACAAATGGGGAAGTTGGTGATTTTGTTGGGTTTGAAACAGGCATATCGCAGCTTCCGCGAGGGGTAAATCCTCAAAAATAGAACGAATAAACCTGCGTAAAAATACGCTTTGGTGCACAAGGGAGAGAATCATGAAGTCTTTATGTAAAAAATTCACGTTGGTCGTGGCCACGTTATTGTTGACGACGGTATTTATGGCCAGCAATTCATACGCTGCAAAAATTCGTATTGCCCTGGCTGAAACGCCGTCAGACGAATTGGCCGCCTTTTTTGTCGCTTTGGACCGGGCGAAAGCCAATGGTCTGGATTATGAGTGGACGGCGTTTGCCGATGAGGAACTGGCTATTCAGGCGATTCTGAGCGGCCAGATGGATATCGGATTTGGCACGCCTTATTCGGCGATGCAGAAATCAAAGGCGCCGGTACGGATCATTTTTCAATTGTCAAAATTGAAGTTTTACCCGGTCTCTTCGAAAAAATACAGCAAGCTTGAAGATCTCAACGGTGAGCCGATCCTGCTTCACTCGCGTGGTGGCGGAACCGATTCCATCGCCAACGTGATTGAAGACAAACTGAACATCAAGTTTGGCAAGCGCTCGTATGTTCCGGGTAGCTCCAACAGGATTGTTGCCCTCGTTTCCGGTCAGGCAGACGCAACCATTGTTGACATGTCGAACAAGAACAAGCTGGTCAGGAAGCATGGCAACAAATACAACGTGCTGCCCATGTTCGAAGTTGACGCCAGCGACGAAGCCCTGTTTGCCAACCTGAACTGGATCAAGTCCAACGCCAAGGACGTCGACATCTTCGTCAAGGCGTTGCTCAGTGTCTACAGGGATTTCCATAAGGACCCGACGATGGTCAGAAGGGAAACCGACCCTGATGGCCCAATCGGCCAGTTGCCGAAGGAAGTTCTGGCTGAACTTGATGGCTTCTACACCGAGGCCGTCGAGGGTGGCTTGTTTGATCAGAACGGTGGCGGCGAAAAGGCTGCAAAGGCCGATCTGGAATGGTACCACAAAGCCGGTCACCTGACTGGAAAGCTGTCTGATCTTAAGGTCGATGATTTCTGGTACATGAAGCCGCTTAAAGACGCCATGAACTAAGTGCTTTGAGAGGACCGGGCGTCGGCTTGAGCGCTGCCCGGTCCTCTCATTTTTTTTCTGTACATTTTATAAGTAGCTTTTATGCGAAACCGCACTTTATCGCTAAAGATTCTGTCGTCCGTCTTGATCTTCGGTGCCTGGGAAGTGGCCGGCCGGGTGCCGGTGAGCTTCGCTTTTCCGACGTTTCTGGAATCCATGGCAGCCCTTTGGACCCTTACTATTGAGGGGACGATCTTTACGGCCTACGTCGAAACCCTGAAGCCGCTTGTTGTGGGTGTCATGATCTCGGCGTTTTTTGGTATTGGCCTGGGGGTCTGGATCGGATTGAGCCGGAAATTCGACTGGTTTGTCTCGCCTATTTTTATTGTCATGCAATCAGCACCACTGGCGGCCCTTATCCCGCTTTTAATTATGGTATACGGAATAGGTCTTACCTCAAAAGTGTTTGTCGTCTGCATCATGGCGATGCCGGTGATTGTGCTAAATACCAGCGGCGCTGTGCGAAACACCTCCGTCTCGATCATCGAGATGGGTAAATCCTTTCTGGGAACCAGACGGGAAATCATCATGAAAATTATTATGCCTTCCGCCTCACCAATCATTTTCGTGGGGCTTCGTCTTGGCATTTCGGCAGGATTTATCGGTGCCATTCTTTCAGAACTGAAAATCACCCCTACGGGTGTTGGCGACATTATTTCTTATAGCCGCTCCATCGCCGACTACCCCAGCATGTACGCCGCGATTTTTTCGATAATCCTGTTGGCGGTTTTGTTTTTGAACATTCTTGAACGCGTCGAAGTGATGATTTTCAAAGGAATAAACAAAGGCTTGGTCTCAGACTGACCCTGATGTGAGAAGTACCAATAAATGAATGCTATATCGACATCATCGAAAGCCGTAGAAGTCCGTAATGTTTTCAAGAACTACGGAGAAGTTGAAGCTTTGCAGGATTTGTCCCTGGACTTCCCAAGGGGTGAGTTGACCTCATTACTGGGTCCGTCCGGTTGTGGCAAAACCACGCTTTTGAAGATTATTGCAGGCCTGCTTCCGGCGGACAGTGGTGAGGTTATGGTCAACGGCGAAACCGTCACCGGCCCCGGACCGGACCGGGCCTTTGTTTTCCAGGATTTTGCGCTTTTGCCATGGGCCAGTGTTATTAGAAATGTCGCCTTCGGTCTTGAACTGCGCGGCGTCGGCAAGTCCGAAAGGGAGGCCATTGCCGAGAAATATATTGCCGATGTTGGTTTGGATGGCTTTGAGTTGAAGTTTCCTCACCAGCTTTCCGGCGGCATGCGCCAACGGGTGGGCCTGGCCAGGGCGCTAAGCGTCGATGCACAGGTGCTGTTGATGGATGAGCCGTTTTCAGCCGTTGATGAACAAACCCGCAGGAAATTTCAGGAAGATTTGTTGAATTTGGTGAAGCACGAAAACAAGACATTCCTTTTCGTCACCCACTCCATTGAAGAGGCGGTCTATGTATCGGACCAAATCGCGCTTCTGTTGCCACGCCCCAGCCGGGTTTCTGAAATCATTCGACCAAGCGGATTCAGGGACAAGGGCATCGACAGCATCCGGCGGGATTCGGAGTATCTGGATATTGTTGATCGCATTTGGGACTCACTGCGCACTTACGTAGAGTAGTTATTGATTATGAAAGCATTCGGCTATCAATTACCGGCGATGTCTTCTCTCATTATCTGGGGGTTGCTTTGGGAACTGGTGGGTCAACTGGAATTGACCTTCTTCCTGCCCGCCCTGTCGGAAATTTTTATAACACTATCGGAAATTATCGGCACAAAACCTTTTATCAAGGCGCTTACAGAAACCGGGCAGGCATTTTTTCTGGGCACTTTTTACGCGGTTACAATCGGTATCCCGTTGGGCATCCTGATGGGCAAAAACCGGTTCATTGACGAGCTTCTGCTGCCTTGGGTGAACGTCTTCCTTAGCGCCCCTTTAACGGCCCTGGTGCCGGTCCTGATGGTTCTGTTTGGTTTCGGTTTGAAAGCCATTGTCATCACGACGTCGCTGTTTGCGATCTGGATTATTATTTTGAACGCCCGGGCCGGGGTTAAACAAATAAACCCCGCCCTGGTTGAAATGGCGCATTCGTTTGGTGCATCACCGATGGATGCTTTCTTTAAAATCTACTTCTGGGCCGCCTTGCCGGAAATATTAAGCGGCGTGCGCATCGGTTTTATTCGCGCTGTTAAAGGCGTCATTATTGGCCAGCTGCTGATATCAATCGTTGGCTTTGGTGCTTTGTTTGAGCTGTATTCATCACAATTTCTTATGTCCCATTTTTGGGCGGTCTTGTTGGTATTGTTTACCCTGGCGTTCAGCATTTCGGAATTCCTCGCTATGCTGGAACGCAAGGTCGAATACTACGCATCGAAAAGATAGTTTCAAAAATTCTCAGGCTTATCAGGAGATCACCCATGAATTTTGTCATCCCTGCACACCCCGTGGCATCGGTCGAAATATCCGGCACGGACGAACGTTTTCCGGTTCGCCGTATCTATTGCATCGGTCGTAACTATCTGGCCCACAGGGTGGAAATGGGCAACGATGACCGCAAGCCGCCGTTCTTTTTCCAGAAACCGGCCGATGCGCTGGTCGCCAGTGGTGGTGAATTCCCGTATCCGCCACAGTCTGACAACGTGCACCATGAAATCGAACTGGTTATCGCCATTGGCAAAGGCGGCAAGGATATCGCGGTAGAGGATGCGCTGGATCACGTGTATGGCTACGCCCTGGGCATCGACATGACCCGCCGTGATCAACAAAGCAAGGCCAAGGCGGATGGCAAACCCTGGGAAGCCGCCAAGGGTTTTGATCATTCAGCACCGATCGCGCCGATCAGGCCGGTCAGTGAAATTGGCCACCCGGATGCGGGTAGGATCTGGCTTGCCGTCAATGGTGAAATTCGTCAGGACAGTGACCTGAATTTACAGATCTGGAATGTCCAGGAAGGCATCTCGCATTTATCAAAACTGTTTGAAGTGATGCCGGGGGATCTGATTTATACCGGCACCCCGGACGGCGTCGGCCCGATTGTTGCGGGCGATGTAATGACCGGCGGTATCGACGGCATTGGCGAAATCGAAATCACCGTCGTTTAGGAGACCGTCGTTTCGACTTATAGAAAATTGACTGGTTCACGATAATCGTCAATCCCGCCCATCGGCAAATTTGAAACCGACGCTGTCATCGTCGTCTTTCAGGTCGTACATAGCTTTGTCCGCCATCTCCAGCAGCATTTCGGAACTTTCGGCTTGATCCGGGTACAGGGTTATGCCGATGCTGGCACCAATCTGGATTTTTGCGCCATCAAGATCGAAGGTTTCACTTAAGGAGGCGGTCAGTTTTTCGCAAGTCCTGATAACCGACCTCTGATCAAGGACGTCGGGCATGATAATGACGAATTCATCACCGCCGAAACGCGCCAGGGTGTCGCTGGCGCGCACACACTTTTTCATTTTCGCTGTCACCAATTGCAAGGCCTGATCACCGGCCTTGTGGCCAAACCTGTCGTTGACCTGTTTGAAGTCGTTCAGATCGATGAACATGATGGCGATCTTGGTGTCATTTCGCTTGGCCCTCGTCAATTCATGCTCAAGGCGGTCGCGCATCAGGTTGCGGTTGGGAAGGCCGGTTAACGGATCATGACCAGCCAGATGCAAAGCCCTGTCTTCGGCCCGTTTTAGTTCCGTTACGTCATGGAAAACGAGCAGCAGGCGTTCCTCGTTATCGATATCGATCAATTCGCCATTGAAGATGCATTCGCGGGCTTCACCTGCCTTGGTAATCAGGGTTCCGTGAAAGTCGCGAATGGATTTGTCCTGTCTGATCGCCTTGATCAACTGGGCCCGCTGTCTGAAATTTTGCCATAAGCCAATTTCCACAGCGGTTTTACCGATGACCTCTGAGCGGTCGTAGCCTGTTGTGGCGCACCAGTGGTCATTGACATCGTATAGAAAGCCATCCTGGATTCCGGCAATAACAAGGCTAGCCGGGCTGGAATTGAAAGCCTTGGAAAACCTTTCTTCGGACAGTTTAAGTTCCTTTTCTGACCATTTGCGTTCTGAAATATCCGTGTAGCTGGTGACAAAACCACCACCGGGCATCGGGTTGCCGCGAATTTCAAGGACGGTTCCATCTGGCATGGTCCGCTCGAAGTAGTGGGCGGTGAATTTTTTTGCCAGTTCAACACGTTCTCGAACCAGTTCATCGACATCGCCCTCACCGTACTCACCGCGTTCGGCATTAAAGCGAATAAAGGAATCAAAAGAATCCCCCAGTTTGAAGCGTGCTGGCGGGAAATTCAGGAGATCTAAAAATCGCTGATTAAAAGCCGTCAGTTTTAAATCGGCGTCGACCATGGAAATACCTTCATCCATGTTGTCGAGAACGGTCTCCAAAATTTTCGTCTTTGAAACAAGTTCTTCCTGACGGTTCAGATAAAGCCACAATAACCAGGCAAGGATGCCCGAAACCACCAAGGCAAGAAGCGCTGTCAGGTTGGAAGCCAGGGGTGACATGTCTGCGAGGGCAAGGGCTGTTGGCATCAGCGCGATTGTCCATTGCCGGTTAGCGATTTTGAAGGTGCGGTGGACGGTAAGCGGGCTAGCCGTATCGACTTCTCCCTGATTGAAGACAGGGATTTCGTCATCGGTGATTTGATAATGATAGGCATGGTCCAGGTCGTGTTCCAGGGCGGCTTTGACCAGCGGCGAAATTCGGAAAACAAGATTGATATAACCTTCACTTTTCAGTTCGTCGCCAAGTGGTATGTAGGCGGCAAGCCCGGTGCCCCCCTGGGCTAATTCCAAAGGCCGGGTCAATCCAATTCCATGATGTATTTCTATCTGGGTGAGGACAGGCCCGACGATGGGGTGAGATTTGAGGTCAAGGCCGACGGCTCCCTGATTGCCTTGCAGCGGCGTTACCCACCTGATGACCCCATTCTTATCAGCCCAGTTAATAGCCTGGAAATCCGGGAATAATTGTTGGAATGACCGGGTTTGGGACAGGAATTTTTCGGGAGTTCTGATGTTTCCCTCGTTCCACTCATGGCGCAAGTGCTCGCCGATAGCAATGCGGTTGGTGAAAAAGGCTTCCAACCTGACCGCAAGTTGCTCGGCGACGATGGCGCTGCTGTTGCGGGTATTGCCAATGTGATTGTCTTCGTTAACCTGCCTGATCCACAAGACGACAATAACCTGCAACAGAAACACAGCGGCGGGAATGAGGTTGGTTCTTTTCACGCGCGCTTTTCCTTATGATTGACGATTAATGAACAACGACAGGGATATTACAATACAGACCATCAGGCATCTGGAGTGCCGGGGCACCGGATTTTATCCGCGCCACCCGGAAACAATCAACGTCAATCGATTGGTTGGCAAGAGGTGTATCAACATAAGGTTCAAGGACACCTTCGACTTTAAGGTCGCGCGTGGTTCCCGGTATATTGCAAATGACGACAGATTTAATCGGCGTACCCAATTCAACCCAGCGGGTCGTTTTCTGGTCAAATTCAAGGTGTCGCAGCCTTTCACACAAAGCCAGCGAGCGGGTCACATCAGGCACATCAGCTTGCCATATGTAGACAGCCGCAGATGCCGTAACGGCACTCATTAGCAATATTGTCAGTATAGCTCTCATCGCCCCGCTCTTTCCGGCTTGATCAAACGCTTCCCACCACTGATGATAAGTCACCTTTTCATTAACAGCTACTATTGATACAGCGATGAAATTGACCGTCAAACTGTTCGCGTCCCTGACCACCTATCTGCCAACGCAAGCTGAAAACCAGACGACGACGTTGGAGGCAGAAGACGGCTCCAGCGTCGGGCAGGTGCTGGAGATGTGCGGCGTCCCTTTGGATCAATGCAGACTGGTCATGATAAACGGTATCACCCATACAAACCCGGCTGTTTCAATGGAACTGGAACTGCGCGAAGGCGATACCCTGGCAGTGCTTCCAAAAGTTCACTAATCCGGGTTATGAGCCACCTGATTGCTGGTTTCCCAGATACTTTGCCTTAAGCCACGGCACCAGCGGACTGTCATCATAGCCGCTGTTGGCGACGTAATCGAAGACGCCGAGGAAGATCATCGGTTCGGCGTAGCCGGGCATACGAAAGACCTCGTCGGCCTGGTTATCGCGAAATTCAATGGTCGGGGTGCCGCCAACCCGGTGGGCGTGGGCAAGTTTTGCCTCTGACATGGTGGCGCCATCGAAATCAGTCATCTGGCGCTTGCCGCGCATGTTTAACTGGACCACATAGAAGTTCTTGCGGATAAAGTGAACAGTGCCCTCGGCCTTAAGATTAATCTCGTGCATTTTTTCGCAGTAGGTACAGCCCAGTTGCTCCCAGAAAATGACCAGTTTTTTACCCTCGGCAGTTGCCGCTTTCAGATCGCGCGACAGATCACCGGTTGTCTTGTTGAACCACGGTTCTGTGTGCAGACCGTCGGGTGTCAGAAATTCGCCCGACTGTTCGCTCGCGTGGGCGGCAGGGGCAAACATCAACAGGCTGACGATCAGACAGATAAACTGGAAGCAAGCGGTCATCATGACTGTGTTCTCGATTTTAATTCCGGGAACAGTCTTGATACCTTTAAAAGAGGCTCTTTAAAAGACCGGGCAGGGTCTGTTCACAAACAAGTGAGAATAGGCTCGAGTGGATAGAATCTGACGTATGGGTCCCATATGTCAGATTTTATCCACTAGGCCCCGGCGTCGGGTTTCTTGGCCTGTTCCTCTGCAATTTTGGCGTGGACTTCGGCCATATCCAGCGCTTTGGCCTGGCCGATAATTTCCTCGAGCGCGGTTTCGGGAATAGCTCCGGCTTGACTATAGAGCAGCACCTTGTCGCGCAGGATGGCAAGGGTCGGAATGGATTGAATATGGAACTGGGCGGCGATTTCCTGCTGGGATTCGGTATCGCATTTGGCGAACACAATACCTTCATGCTGGTTTGACACTTTTTCGTAGGTCGGGCCGAAGGTTTTGCATGGGCCACACCACTCAGCCCAAAAATCAATAACGACCATGTCGTTTTCCATGATTGTTGATTGAAAATTTTCAGCAGTTAACTCAACGGTCGCCATTTTTGTGTCTCCTTATAAAAAGATGCCGGGCAACCCTTTAAGGTGCCCGGCATGATAAGTTCAAGTGAACAGTGGTTTAGTGAACCTTGATGGTTTCGAACTTGCCGCCTTGGACTTCAAGTTCCTTGTAAGTGCCAAGCACTTCACCAATCTGGTTGAATTCAACGTTGGTGGCACCGACATAGTCGATGTCGCCACCGCTTTTTAGAATTTTCAGGCCTTTGGCGATTTCACCGGGCATAATTTTTTCACCGGGTGCATTGGCGACCATCATCAGCTTGGACTGAATGGCGGCCCGGTCAGCTGACCCGGCAGCCTGCATGGCCAAGGCCAACAGGGCGCCTGCGTCGTAGGATTCAGCAGTGAAAGGTCCACCTTTCTTGATGCCGGCTTTTTCGCCCATTGCCTGAAAAGACATTGCGCCTTCGGACTGTGCACCCGGCAGGGTACCAATGGTGCCGTTCAGGTCTTTACCGATGGCCTCAAGAAGACTGTCACCGATCATGCCGTCAGCGAGGATGAAGTCACTGAAGGCGCCGCTGTCCAGGGATGCCTGGATAATGCCCTTGCCACCCTGATCAAGATAACCGAAGACAGCCAGGTGTTTGGAGCCGGCGGCTGACAAAGCGCCGACTTCGGCGGCGTAATCGGCTTTGCCGTCTTCATGGGCGGCGGTAATGGAAATCTTGCCACCGACGGCTGTGAAGGCGGTATTGAAACTGTCGGACAGTCCCTTGCCGTAATCGTTGTTGGTGTAGGTGACGGCGACTTCCGTGATGCCACGGCTTTTAAGTACTGCGGCCAGAACTTCACCCTGGCGGGCATCGGACGGCGACGTGCGGAAGAAGAAACCATTATCCTTGATCTTGGAAAGCCCTGGCGAGGTTGCCGAAGGGGAAACCATGACAACGCCGTTTGGTATGGCGACATTGTTGGCGACAGCGCCGGTAACGCCGGAACAATCGGCACCCATAATGGCGGCGACGCCATGGGATGAAATCAGGCGCTCACCAGCGGCGGTTGCGGCGGCTGAGTCGACGCACGTGGAGTCGGCGCGGACCGAGACGATTTTACTGCCACCCAGCAGAAGGCCGGAATTTGATGCTTCATCAAATGCCAGTTCGGCGGATGCAGCCATATCAGGGGTCAGTGATTCAATGGGCCCGGTGTAGCCCAGCAGAACGCCGATCTTGATATCGGCCGCCATGGCGGTGCCCGTCATGGCGGCGAGCAGGGTCGATGCTAAAAGTAGTTTCTTCATTGTATCCTCCTTGTCGTGTTGAATTATTTTCATCTTACGTGTCGCAAAACTGTTGCCCCTATCATAGGCTGTTTTTTCACTGTCGATCTATCACTTATTGAGCCCGGGCTTTGTGACTTCCGGCAAAATACCGCCTGGATTAAAGCGCATAACCAGTAACAGAACCATTCCCATCATGAACAAGCGCATGTGTTGTGCGGAATCCATCAGATGCAGACGCACTGGGTTGCCATCATCCATCCAGCTGGTTCCATAATCCATCAACCAAACGCCGACAGGTTCGGCCTCGATCCAGATGAACCAGATCAGGAAGCCACCCAGTACCGAACCCAGATTGTTGCCTGACCCGCCAACGATCACCATCACCCAGATCAGGAAAGTGAAGCGCAAGGGGTTGTAGGCAGCAGGGGTCAGTTGTCCGTCAAGGGTTGTCAACATGGCCCCGGCGATGCCAACGACGGCCGATCCGATGACAAAGACTTGCAGGTGACGGCCTGTGATATTCTTGCCCATTGCGGCGGCTGAGACCTCGTTATCGCGAATGGCCCGCATCATGCGCCCCCAAGGGGAATTCAAGGCCATCACACTCATGCTCAGGATAATGAGCAGAACTGTTGTGAAAAGGCCGGCGTAGCAAAGCTTGACGAAAATACCGGATTGTTCAATGACCATGTCCGACAACAGATCGCCACGCCCGGCACTGGACAATCCCTCCAGAGCACTTGAATTCAGCCATTCTACCCAGCTGATGAACGCATCGCTTTTTTGCAGGTCGATCTCATAGGGAACCGGCCTTGGTAGGCCAGCGACGTTTTTCACTCCACGGGTCAGCCAGTCCTCGTTTTTCAGGACGGCAATGATGATTTCCGAAATTCCCAATGTGGCGATGGCCAGATAGTCCGAGCGCAGGCCCAGGGCGATCTTGCCGACAATCCACGCACCACCGGCGGCCAGCAAGCCTCCGGCGACCCAGGAAAACAGGATCGGCAAACCAAGGCCGCCCAGATATCCTGTCAGGGCCGGATTGACGGCCTCGATATCGGCGATGGCGGTATCGGAAAAATATCGCGTTGCGAAAATGCCGATCAGGATAATCGCAGAGATGGCAATGACCCGCAGGCTGCCTTCTGGTAATTTCCGGTAAGCGGCGACGCATGCGCCAATGGTTAACAGGAACAGGACCGCCCCGATAAACAGGTTCGAGCCGCCAGCGGCCCAGGCTTCGGGTATCGGTGCTTTTGAGACCAGCATGGCGGCAACCCCGCCGAGTGCTGCAAAACCCATGGTGCCGACGTTAAACAGGCCCGCGTAACCCCATTGGATATTGACGCCGAGCGCCATGATCGAAGAAATCAGGCACAGATTGAGGATCGTCAACATTAACGGCCATGACTGGGACTGACCAACAATCAACAGCAAAACAGCCATCACCGAAAACGACAACGTTGCGCGCAGCTTATTGCTCATATGGTTCGCCCCTTAAGAATGCCGGTCGGGCGGATCAGCAAAACCAGAACCAGAATAATAAAGGAGATGGCGAATTTATAGTCGGTCGATAACAGCTGAAGGAGTCCATCTGGTGCCCAGTCTTCGGGAAGCAGATATTTAAAGAATTTCTTGTAGGCGTAGGTGATACTGACTTCTGAAAAGGCAACGACAAAGCCACCGATGATCGCGCCGAGCGGCTTGCCGATACCGCCGACAATGGCGGCGGCGAAAAATGGCAGCAAAAGCTGGAAGTAGATAAACGGCTTGAAGCTTTTATCCAAGCCGTACAGGGTCCCTGCTATGGTTGCCAGCGCTGCGGTGATGATCCATGTCACCATCACCACCCGCTCCGGGTCTACGCCCGAAAGCAGGGCCAGATCCTCGTTATCGGAATAGGCCCGCATGGCTTTGCCGGTGCGGGTCTTTTGCAGGAACCAGAACAGGGCAACGACCAGAACAAGGGCGATACCGACGGTCAGGCCCTGGCTTACCTTTATCGCCAATCCTTCGCCAAGGCCGGTCATTTCCTTAAAGGCGCGGGCTTTGATGATGAACCGCTCGCCATCGAAAAAACGCTGGTCATTGGGGCCAATAATAAAACGGATGATGCCATTCAGAACGTACATGACGCCGATGGACGCAATCACAAAGACAGCCGAGGTGCTGCGTTTGTTACGGTAGAATCTGTAAACGGTCCTGTCGGTGAACAGGGCGACGAAGATGGTAACGGCAATGGCGAAGGGCAGGGCCAGCAGGGCAGTCGGCAAGGGCCCAAAACTGACGCCAACAGATTGCAGCCACCAGGTTGTCAGCACGGTGACCATGGTGCCGAAAGCCATCAGGGCGGAATGTGCGAAATTGGCGAAGCGCAGGATAGCGTAGACCATGGTAACACCGAGCGCCCCAAGCGCCAGTTGGGAACCATACGACAGCGCCGGTATGATGACGAAATTTGAAATCAGGACGATGGCATTCAAAATATCGGTCAAGCTACCCCCCCAGGAAAGCACGCCGGACTTCCGGGTCGGCCAGCAGGGCCTCTCCGGTATCCGTAAATTTGTTTTCGCCAGTGACCAGAACATAACCGGTGTCGGCGATGCCAAGCGCCTGACGGGCGTTCTGTTCAACCATCAGAATGGCGATGCCGGTCTGTTTGATTTCCAGAATACGGTCGAACAATTCATCCATGACAATGGGCGAGACACCGGCCGTCGGTTCATCAAGCATCAATACGTCAGGTTGGGTCATCAGCGCCCGGCCAACGGCAACCTGTTGGCGCTGGCCGCCCGAAAGTTCACCCGCAGGCTGGTTGCGTTTTTCCTGCAAGGCGGGGAAAAGTTCGAAGACATGATCCATGGTCTTGAAAATATCGTCACGGCGCAGGAAAGCGCCCATTTCGAGATTTTCCTGCACCGTCATGCTGGTGAACACATTGTTTGTCTGCGGCACAAATGCCATGCCTTCCTTGACCCGGTCTTGCGGGGAAAGCCCTGTGATGTCCTTGTCCCCCAGCATGACCTTGCCCTCGCGCAGGTCAAGCATCCCGAACAAGGCTTTCATGGCGGTCGACTTGCCAGCCCCGTTGGGGCCGACAACGACGGCAATTTCCCCTTTATCGACAGCGATGTCACAGCCGTGCAGAATATCCGCGCCACCATAACCCCCACTCATGCCGGTGCCTGTTAAAAAGCCCACTTTAAGAAATCGCCCCTACTTTGTTTTTAAGCCCGGTTCCCAGATAGGCCTCGATAACGTTTTCGTTTGATTTGACCTCCGCCGCCGTGCCCTGCATCAAGACCTTGCCTTCGGCCATAACGACGACCGGATTACACAGGCGCGAAATGAAATCGATATCGTGTTCGATCATACAGAACGTATAACCGCGTTCCTTGTTCAGGCGCATGATGGCGTCGCCGATATCATTGAGCAGGGTCCGGTTGACACCTGCGCCAACCTCGTCCAGCAGCACGACCTTGGCATCGACCATCATGGTGCGGCCCAGTTCCAGCAGTTTCTTCTGGCCGCCCGAAAGATTGCCTGCCTTCTCGTCTGCCAGGTGGCCAAGGTTGAGAAAGTCTATGACTTCGTCGGCTTTGTCGTGGATGACCTTTTCTTCGGCGGCGACCCGGCCACGATGGAACCAGGTATTCATCAACTTTTCACCCAACTGGTCGCCGGGCACCATCATCAGGTTTTCACGCACGGTGAGTGAGGAAAATTCGTGGGCGATCTGGAACGTGCGCAGCAAACCCTTGGCGAAAAGTTCATGTGGCTTCATGCCGGTGACGTTTTCGCCATCAAGTATGACGGAACCCGCCGAAGGGGCAAAGACGCCTGCGACAAGATTGAACAGCGTCGTCTTACCGGCGCCATTGGGTCCGATAAGCCCGGTAATCGTGCCCTTCTTGATGTCGAAGCTGGCGCCATCGACCGCCCGCAAGCCACCAAAGTGAAGGGCAACATCTTTCAGATTAATCATGGGGGGCACGCTAACATTTAGGCTGTGCGCGTGCCAATAGGGGAGTTTTCAGTTTTAGACTTTAAACAAAATCGGCGGTGTTGATCGTGCCGGTCAGGCCGGTTACGTCGATGATGGTATCGGAGGCATCGAAAACACCGCTACCGTCGACATCAATAGCCCAGATGATATTGCTGTCCGAAGTCGTCAATTGCATGACTTCGGTATTTGCAGACCCCCCGCTCAGAATTGTGCCACCGGCCGAAAGGGTACCATTCGTGGAATTGGCCAGAGTGTTTAAGGTGGCAAGGCTCAGGTTGGCCAATGTGTCCCCGGTCGATTGATTCCCGATAACGGCCTTGGTACCGATGATATTGGTGTCAATCTTGTCCCCGGAACCACCGGCGACGAAATCGAGAATAGTGTCCAGCGAGCCGATCATCGAATCGGTTACCGTCGTATAGGTAAACGTATCGACGCCAGTGCCGCCGGTCAGGACGTCTGCCCCGGCACCGCCGATAAACGTATCGACGCCGCTGATGCCGGTGAATATGTCATTGCCGGCTGTCCCGGTGAACGCCGTGCCCGTCGTATTTGTCGTAGTGATGTTGTCGATGCTGGTCAACGTTGTGACGCTGGATAGATTAAGGCTGGTTTCCGCCGTGGTGATGGTGTCGGTTCCCGTGTTGCCGGTGATGGTCGTGACGCCACCTGTAATATCGGCCTGATTAACCGTCAGGCTGTTGGCGCCTGTGCCGTTGAATGTCAGGGTGGCGACACCGGTAACCGCATTGTTGGCGAAGGAATAGGTCCCGGTTTCGTTAAAGACGATTTGATCGTCGCCACTGCCGGTTATGGCGGCGGTTGAGAGGTTGGTGCCGGTATCAATGATCAGGGTATCGGTCCCCACATTGGCTGTATCGATGTTGACGGTAGCGATATTGGCCAGCGTCACATCGGTCAGGTTGAGGCCGTTGGCACTGCTTATGGTTTCGTCGGCACCGGAGCCGCCGTTGATGGTAAGGGCGGCGAAGCTGGTCGAAGCGTTGACGGTCAGGTCTACCGCACCGCCGTCCGCTCCCGTGTCGACGTTGATCGTTGAAATGCCGCCATAGACAGTCGTGTAGGATAAATTCATGGAGCTGTCGCTGGCGATGATGTCGTTGGCGGTGCCGACAGCCCCTTCCTGGCTGCGGATTTCGATGGCCGTTCCACCCAGATTGGTCGAAGCAGACAAGGTCAGCGTAGCGCCAACGGTGTCATTGCCGGTATCAAGCAGGATTGAATCGGTGTTGCTCAAAGTGACGCCCGACAGGTCCATGCCGTTGTCGCTTTCGATGTGGGCATGGAAGGTGTTTGCCCCGTATGAAATGGTGGTGGCGCTGGCGAAAGATGTCGCGCTGTCCAAGGTCAGGGTCGTCGTGCCGGCGGTGGTGATATTATTGTTGTTGAGAGATATGGCGGTTATGCCGGTAATCGTCGTGCCGCCTAAATTCATATCACCTTCGCTGCTGTCCGAACCGTTGCCCAGAGTGGTAAGAGTATCGGTGCCGCCGGCATTGTTGAGGGAGGCTATTCGGGTTGTCGAATTGGTAACGATGTTGTCGTTGCCCGTGCCGCCGTCGAGCACATTCAGCCTGGCACCAACAAGAGAGATGGAATCCTGACCGGCGGAACCGGTGAACGAGCCCACATCCCACAAATTATTGTTCATTGTGGTTACGGAACTGGTGACATAATTAACCAGCCCCGTGGTTTCGTATTTCATGTCAAAACTGTCGTAGAAACTGTAGATGGTGGCATTGATGCCGGTGTCCGTCGTCGCCAGGGTGCCAATGCTTGACGCATCTTTCAGAGTCGAATAGTCGAAGACGTTGAGGTTTGCCGTCGGAATTCCCGCAGCATTGGCGCCGGTGTTATCCGTATTGGTGATCCCACCGATTAACAGGGCGTCCATTTGTGTCGTTATATTGAAGATGTCGCCGCCGCCCTTGCCGAAAACGATAACGCCGTCCATGGCGGCGTCATCCAGGGTGATGGTGTCGACGCCGGCGCCGCCGGCAACGACGTAGCCGATATCCCCCGTCTCAAGAGACGGCATGACAATAACATCGCCGGAATCGGCCTCCGTCGGCGTCGCCCCCAGTGTTTCTTCCGAGTGACTCGAAAATCCACCGGAAAGGGAGGCCACCGCCTGATCGGCGAACAGGTACTGCCCGACACCGTCGAAGCTGATGGACGAACTCGTTGCGCCGGTATAGGAGCTCAGGGTGTAGGTTCCGGGATTGGTGCCGGTAACATTACCGAGTTGGATATCTACCGTGCCGGCTGTGGCGTCGGAGCCGTCAATGGTGAATTCGATAACGATGTCGTTCAAGGAATCGAAGGCGATCTGGTTAGTGCCGCCGGCGTCGGTCACCGTGTCGGTGCCGCCAATGTTCGCATAACCGAAATAGAAGTTGGTATTGGCCGTGGTGCCGTTGAGGCTGTCGGAGGCCGTGGTGCCGACTCGCAGTTCGGTAAATGTTTCCTGGCCAGAGACCGGTTGGCTCGTTGTGTCATCAGTGTGATTGATGACATCGAAGACACTGCCCAAGTCGAAGAAATCGCCACCGAGCAGCGGGTCGTAGGTGTCGCCGAAGAAAATATCGCCGTAGTAGTCACCGCCGGCACCACCGTAAAGGGGGCCGCCGTAGAAGCCGCCGCCGCCATAGGGATCCCCACCGAAAATGTCACCGCCGCCGAAAAACGGGTCGCCGCCGCCGAAAAACGGATCGCCACCACCAAACAGGTTGCCACCCCCGCAGAAAGGATCACCACCGCCACAGCACGGACCGCCGCCCCCAACGAGCGTTCCCTCCCCCCCCGACCCCCCCCCGCTGCCCGCCCCGCCCCACCCGCC
>JACKQG010002695.1_pt1 | contig 22769 bp, 17 predicted proteins | sample 8237621 | NCBI WGS metagenome assembly JACKQG01 (sample SAMN15677084, study PRJNA649215) | marine metagenome | biome: marine; feature: Black Sea; material: saline water; isolation source: suspended particulate matter (SPM) from the Black Sea western gyre | collected 2013-06-09/2013-06-10 | depth... | reverse complement strand
GGCCACCAACTGGTCAATAAAATTGAAACATTATTGAAGGAAGAACTGGATAATTCATATTGGATAGCTAAATAGGGAATTCGTGAAAAAGAAGATAAAATACAACTACCTCTGTTAACTGTACGAAAGGACGTGACTATATGAGGAGTAAAAAGGAGAAATCTTTCATGGGTTATAGATCCCACTAATAATGATTTATCTTTTCGAAGAAATCATGTGAGAAAATCTCTTTTACCAAAAGCAATTAAGACAGATCCTACATTGGAGAAAACACTTTTAAATGAATCTCGTGTCCACAAAATAAAAATGAGTTCCTATTTATCTGAATTTAATAATGGTACTTTAATTATAAATAATTCTAAACAATTTATATCAATTAATTTAGAAAAAATAAAATATTTTGAAATTGAAAAACTTAAAATATTTACTTATTGGTTTTCATCTAAATATTTCAAAATTAACATTCCGGAAAAATCACGTAAATTTTGGAAAGAATTCAGTAATTATTTACAAACATCTAAAACCGGATCAATTTATAATTTGGGACCTCTAACCAGTATTTTAAATAGGGAAGAAATACTTATTATTTCAGATTATTTACAATTATTAGAGGAACCTATAAAGATAAGACTAACCCAATATGAAAAATGGTTTAATTCAATATTTACAATAAATAATTGTAATCATCCTGTATTTTCTAATGATAGAAATGAATTTTCTATCAAGGACAACCTTTTAGAGGATGGCTTGTATTTAAGGCGATGGAAAAAAGGCGACAAGATTCTCACCTCCACTTCTGCGCAGCATATATTATTGAGTAATTTATTTATAAATAATAAAGTATCAAAATTGGGTAAATTAATACAGCCGATTGTCGTTGATAAAAAGGACAATATAGTATGGGTTCCCGGATTAGCTCATGCTAAATTGCCAATAGATTATTCCTATAGTAATAAAAAATTGATAAAATGGACTCAGAGATAATAATACCACAGGGGTTTCCGTTTGCTGGAAATAAATTGGAGGAAATTATTTCTCCCGATTCAGTTCAAAAAAGAGTTGCTGAAATTGCCAGTGAAATATCTGTAATGTATCAAGGGAAAGTACCTATTATTATAGGAGTATTAAACGGTGCTTTTCTATTTATGGCAGATTTAGTAAGACATCTTGACATTCAATTCGAGGTAGATTTTTTAAAAATAGACTCATACGGAGATGGAACAAAAAGCACCGGAACTGTTCGGCTATTAAAGGATATTAGTGCAGATATTACTGGAAGGCATGTAGTGGTTGTGGAAGACATTGTAGATACTGGATTATCATTAAAATTTTTAAAACATCGAATGGAAGAAGCATCTCCCAAATCCTTACGATTTGCAACCTTTTTATATAAGCCGGATGTTGCTTCAAAAGATATATCAATTGATTGGGCTGGCTTTAACATAGAAGATCAATTTGTAGTTGGATATGGTTTAGACCTTAAGCAAATATATCGAGGATTGCCGGGAATTTATGCAGTAAAAGAGGAAGATAAATAAAAAGTGAAAAAAAATAAGAAAAACAAAAAAGGTAAAAATAACCCTTTAAACATTTGGAAAACTCTTGGTGGTAATTTATTAATTTGGGTATTAATAATTATTATGGCAATTACCGCCTTGCAATTTTTCTCTACAGATTATAAACCGCGAATAATTGATTATACACAATTTCAGGATTATGTTGATCAAGATTTGGTTGAATCTGGGAGAATAATCGGTAGAACATTTAAAGGGAAATTTAAAGAACCAGTTACAATCGAAACAGGTAATTTGAATAATCCAAAAGAAGTGAGTAATTTTACTACAGTACTCCCTGAGGTTACCCTTGATATGACTGAATCTTGGAATGAAAAGGGAATAATTTACAGGTTTGAAGAGCAGACTCTGGGTTTATTTGACTATATTATTCAATTTTCACCTTGGTTATTAATAATATTCTTTTGGTTTTTCCTCATGAGAAAAATGCAGGGTGGCGGTGGACAAAGCGGAATATTTAATTTTGCTAAAAGTCGAGCAAAAATAATTTCTCCAGATACACCCAAAACTTCATTTAAAGAAGTGGCGGGTTGTGATGAAGCCAAGGTTGAATTGCAAGAGATTGTAGAATTTTTAAAACATCCTGGAAAATATAAGAAGTTAGGTGCAAAAATCCCCAGGGGGGCATTGTTATTAGGTCCTCCGGGAACGGGAAAGACTCTTCTTGCTAAAGCGGTATCCGGTGAAGCAAGCGTACCATTTTTCACTATCAGCGGTGCTGAATTTGTAGAGATGTTTGTTGGTGTTGGTGCTTCAAGGGTAAGAGATCTATTTGATCAAGCTAAACGAAATGCACCCAGTATTATATTTATTGATGAAATTGACGCTGTAGGAAGACATCGAGGTGCTGGTTTAGGAGGAGGGCATGATGAGCGTGAGCAGACTTTAAATCAAATATTAGTTGAAATGGATGGTTTCGATACAGATGATAGTGTTATTCTTCTAGCCGCCACAAATAGACCGGATGTATTGGATAAAGCTTTGCTTCGTCCTGGAAGATTTGACAGGCAAATTGTTGTGGATGTCCCCGGCGTTGAGGGAAGAGAAGCAATTCTTAAAATCCACTCAAAAGGAATCCCCATGGATAAAACAGTTGATCTAAAGGTATTAGCAAGGGGGACACCTGGCTTGGTAGGTGCCGATTTAGAAAATCTGATTAATGAAGCAGCCTTGTTAGCGGCTCGAAAAAATAAGAAAAAAGTTTCCATGTCTGATATTGAAGATGCCAAAGACAAAGTGATGATGGGTGTTGAAAGAAAGAGTATGATTCTTACTCCAAAAGAAAAGGAAGTCACTGCCTATCATGAAGCCGGGCATGCTCTCGTGGCTTATAAAACTGAGGGAGCAGACCCCGTTCATAAAATTACAATTATTCCAAGAGGAATGGCTCTGGGTATTACGGCACAGATACCTGAGGAGGAAAAACACAATTACCAAAAAAATTATCTTTTAGGACGATTGGATATTTTAATGGGAGGCAGATGTGCAGAAAAAATTATATTTAATGACACATCTACAGGAGCGGGAAACGATATCGCCACAGCAACAGATATTAGTCGCAAAATGGTTTGTGAATGGGGGATGAGTGACAAAATTGGTCCATTAACATTTGGGAAAAAATCTGAAGAAGTATTTTTAGGAAGGGAAATATCGCATTCCAGAGATTATAGCGATGAAATCTCGCAAATAATTGATGAGGAAATCTCCATATTTGTAAAAAATGCTGAAGAAAATGCTGAAAATATTCTTAAAACTAATATAGATGATTTAAAAAATATTGCGAATGCGTTACTTGAATATGAGTCAATAAGTGGTGACGAAATGAAACAGGTTATTAATGGAGAATTGATTGTTAGAACAGAACCTAAAGAGAAAGAGAAAAAGAAAAGGGTTCGTCGTCGAAAAAAAACCGAAGAAAATTTACCCAAAAAAAATGATGGTTCTCAGCCTATAATCACAAAGCCGGCTACATAGATATGTTTGATTCTTACCAAAATTCCACTAAAATAATGGGTATATTGAATGCAACGCCAGATTCATTTTTTGCTGGAAGTAGAATGATAGATATCAATTCTATTGATTTTCAAAAATATAAACATGCCGATATTGTAGATATAGGATTTGAATCTTCAAGGCCAGGAGCGAATCCCATTTCTGAATTTGATGAAATCAATAGATTAAATGATTTTCTCAATCATGTTTCAATATTTAAGCAAACACTTTCTATTGATACATATAAACCTCAAGTTGCCAAATTTGCTCTTGAAAATGGGTTTAATATGATCAATGATATTGGGGGAGGTGGAAAAAGTGGGGAAATGATTGAAATTGCCGCAATATTTGATTGTCCTATTGTTCTGATGCACATGCAGGGAAACCCTCTCACAATGCAAAATAAACCATTTTATGAAGACATAATGGATGAATTAAAAAACTACTTTGATACAAAAATTGAACTTGCCAAAAATATTGGACTAAAAGAGAATCAAATTATAATTGACCCTGGCATTGGATTTGGAAAGCGCATTATCGATAACGATGCAATTATTAATAATCTGAGTGATCTAAAACAATTTGGTATGCCAGTGTTGGTTGGAATTTCACGAAAATCTTTTTTAAGCATTGATGACGATGAAGCCGAAGATAGATTGCCGGCAACATTAGGTACTACTGCTTTAGCTGTTAAAAATGGTGCAGATATTATCAGGGTTCATGATGTTGAAGCAAATTATCGAATGCTTTCTGTAATTTCCAGAATATTACAAAGAAATCTTATCAAAGAGAAAATGGTATAAATGAAGTTCGATCCACGGGAATTCAACGAAATATATAACCTTTCTAAATCCAAATATCAGGAAATGCGGAGGTACCTTTGACAAGCAAAAACTTAAAGAGTCAATAGCGAAACTTCAGGAAAAAACTACGGAACAAAACTTTTGGGAAGATAATAATTCTGCACAAAAGATTTTAAAACAAATCAGTTCATTTGAAAATGAATTGAAAATGTGGAAAGATCTTGATGAGCGATATGAAGAAGTAGAGTCATATTTAGAATTACTTCAGGAAGGAGAGGATGTGGCGGAAGATGCTAACCAAGCCTTGGACTCTTTTGGAAAATTCATTGAAAAAGTTCAGATTCGGAAACTTCTAAATGGTAAAGATGACCATCGTAATGCAATTCTAACTATTCATCCTGGTGCTGGCGGAACAGAATCTCAGGATTGGGCAAGTATGTTATTTCGCTTGTATTCCCGATGGTGTGAAAGAACTGGTTACAAAGTTAAAATTTTAGATTATCAAGATGGCGATGAAGCGGGATTAAAAGATGTGAGCATGGAAGTTTCTGGTTATTATGTATATGGAAATTTAAAAGCTGAAAGAGGTGTTCATCGCTTGGTACGTATTTCTCCATTTGATAGCAATTCTAAACGTCATACATCCTTTGCTTCTGTGTTTATTTTTCCTTTAATTGATGACGATGTTGAAATTACAATTGAGGACAAAGATATTAGAATAGATACTTATAGAGCAAGTGGAGCCGGGGGACAGCATGTGAACAAGACTGATTCTGCAGTGCGGATTACCCATATCGAAAGCAAAATTGTTGTTCAATGTCAAAACGAGAGAAGTCAATTAAAAAATAAAAACACGGCCCTGAAAATGATGAAAGCCAGATTATATCAACTTAAACTGGATGAAAGAGCAGCTTCACAAGAGCATCTGTCTGAACAAAAAAAAGAAATTGGATGGGGAAGTCAAATTCGTTCTTATGTTTTTCACCCCTATAATTTAGTAAAAGATCATCGAACCAAACATGAAACGTCAAATATCCAAGCTGTAATGGATGGAGATATTGATAATTTTATCAGAGCATATTTATTAGAAAAATTGGAACAATAATTGGAAACCGAACACAAAAATTTACAAGAGATAATTAAATTTCGTTTAGAAAAACTGGAAAAAATAAAAAATGCAGGCATTAATCCTTATCCCTATAATTTTGACAAAAAAGATTCAATAGAATCTTTAAATCAGAAAGGTGAAAATGGAGTTGGCGAGAAAGTTATGACGGCCGGCAGAATGGTGTCCTTTAGAAAAATGGGTAAAGCCAGTTTTACTCATATTCAGGATGAAAGTGGTAAGATTCAGATATATTTAAAAAATGATTTATTACCAGATTCTATTTATGATAATGTTGTCCGAAATCTTGATTTGGGTGATATAGTTGGATGCACTGGTGAGTTATTTGTTACTAAAATGGGCGAATTATCAATAAAAGCTGATAATATTAGTATTTTATCAAAAAACATTCGTCCCCTTCCGAATATGAAAGAAAAAGAAGGGGAATCATTTAATACATTTGAGGATAAAGAATTACGCTATCGCCATAGACAATTAGACCTCATTGCCAATCCTGATATAAAAGCTGTATTCAAAAAACGAGCCAAAATTATTTCATCAATTAGAAAATATTTGGATGACCATAATTTTATTGAAGTGGAAACACCAGTTCTCCAGCCTGTTTATGGGGGAGCATCAGCTAGACCATTTACTACCTTTCACAATACACTTGAACAATCCCTGTATTTGAGAATAGCAGATGAATTGTATTTAAAGCGATTAATTGTAGGTGGATTTGAAAAAGTATATGAACTTGCGAAAAATTTCAGAAATGAAGGTATGGATAGAAATCATAACCCTGAATATACATCCTTAGAGTTTTATCAGGCATATTCCGATATCTATGAAATGATGGAATTTACTGAAAAACTATTTAAACACGTTGCAGAGGTAATAGATGATAATGCCCTGGATTTTGGGGGACATACGATTGATATATCAAAACCATTCCAAAGGAAATCTATGTTTGATCTTTTACAGGAGTATACCAAGGAAGATTTGTCTGAAATGAATGAAAATGAATTAACTGACTTTGCAAAAACCAAATCTTTAGACATCATTGAAGGAATGAATTATGGGCAGGTTTTAGATAAAATATTTGGAGAATTGGTTGAACCGTACTTAATCGAACCCATATTTGTGACCGATTATCCAAAAGCCATTTCACCGCTTGCTAAGGAAGACCGAAATGGTATAGTGGAAATTGTTGAAAGATTTGAATTATTTATAGCAGGGATGGAATTTGCAAATGCGTTTAGTGAATTAAATGATCCAATCGAACAAAGAAGCCGCTTAGAATCTCAGGCAAAACTGCGGGATTCTGGGGATGAAGAGGCTCAAATAGTTGATGAGAATTTTCTTCAGGCGATGGAAATTGGTATGCCTCCAACGGGTGGGGTTGGTATTGGAGTTGACCGGCTTGTAATGCTTCTGACGCAACAAGAATCAATTAAGGATGTTATATTATTTCCGGCTATGCGCCACGACAACAAATGAACCTCACTACCCGGATCGCATTCCGGCACCTACTATCAAGACATAACTTCGGATTCATTTCTTTTTCTACTATTCTCAGCATTATTGGTCTCATGCTTGGAATTTCCTCTCTTATAATTATATCATGTATTTCAGATGGCTTTAATGATATAATTAACAATAAATTATCTGGAATTGATGGACATATTAGAATTCATAGCTATTTGACCGATGAAATCGTTGAAGAGAAATATTATGAAATTGATTCTATTTTCCATGTAGCCTATCCTCATTTAAAATTTACAACCCCATATATTGAAAAGCATGCAATTATCAGGAAAGGTTTCCATTCTGAAGGCATAATTTTATATGGTGTCCCAGAAAAAGCCTTAAATGATATTTTTCAATTAAATCAATTTACAAACACTCAACCTGTATTTGAAAAGAACAATAGCATTATTGTGGGAAAAAGATTGGCTGATTTAATGGATATTTCTGAAAAGGACAGTGTCATTATTTTAAATCCGGAGAAAATGCTATCTCATCAACTTCTTGAGGCTGAAAAATTTACAGTTATAAATACATTCCAAACTGATTTTCCAGAGTATGATAGATTATTGGCTTTTATACCAATTGAAAAAGCACAGAGTTACTTTGAATTAGAATCACAAATGACAGGATTAATCATGAATGTCAACAATCCAAGCGATGTAGAAAATGCAGATTTAATAATTTCTGAATCATTAGGAATGCTGCCGTACATGACAACAACATGGAAAGAAAGGCACGCAAGTTTATTGAATTGGTTAAATGTTTATGACATTCCAATTAAATTAATAATGTTTTTTATTACTGCTGTGGGAGTATTCAATATTGGAGCATCCTTGTGGATGATTATCCTTGAAAAGACCAGAGAGTTCGGAATTCTTCAATCATTGGGTCTCACAAAATCACAAATGAGAGAAATAATAATAAAAGAAGGCACAATTATTGGTTTAGCAGGCAGTATCTTTGGAATATTATTAAGTTTCACTGTATTATATTTGGAATCAGTTTATCATTTTATTCAATTGCCCAATGATATTTATTTTATGAATTATTTACCTATTAAAATATCATCAACATATTTTTTTTCATATCCCATAATCACTTTTTTAATAACAGTTGCTTTTTCATATATCCCTGCTAAGAATGTCTGTAAAATATGCCCATCTGAAGCTCTGCGCTATGAATAGGCTCAAATTCATATTTAAATTTATTGTGAGTAAACAGGCTACTGGAAAATACAATTGGAATTTACTGTTTCCCTTTGGCGGGGTAATAATTGGCTGTTTAACGGTGGCTTTAACTCTGGCTGTTATGGAAGGTATGGAATATGCCATATTTACAAAATTAGAAAATATATCATTTCCAGGAAAATTGATGAATATAAACTCAATAAATTCTGAAGAATTAGAAGATTATCTTCTTGCAAATGGTACCCAGTCACAAAGAGGAATTGAAGATCAGATTATAATAATGAACGGAGGCGAATTCAGGCTGGTAACTATTCATGGTATTGAGAATTTCGGGGCATTCAGGGAAAATGTATTTTCGCCTGATTTAAATGAAATTGATAAGTCGATTGATGATTCTAAGGTTTATATAGGCAGGTCTCTAGCAGTACGATTAGATTTAACACTTGGAGATGAAGTGTTAATTGCCCATCCTGAGCGGATCAATATCTTTACAGGATTACCCAATAGAAAACAAATGGTTGTGGGGGGAATTTTCGATGTAGAAATTTTGGATTACAATCAAAAACATATTTTCTGTCAATATAATTTAATAAGTGATTTTCTTCCGGAAAAACAAAATACACTCAATTTAGATAAACCTTTGGACGGCCAATTATTAAGTAACGTAAAGGAAATATTTCCCGAAATTAGATATAATTTTTGGGAAGAAAATCATGGTTCGTTTATTTCAGCCATGAAATTGGAAAAATACACCTATTCCATAATTGGATTCCTAATAGTTGGCATTGCAGGTTTTACACTTATGAGTATAATGAGCCTGTCTGTAATGCAGAAAATTCCACAAATTGGCATTTTGCGCGCGATAGGGATGAGGGCTGTGGATATTAAAAATATATTTATTTTTCAAGCAATTTCAACTTCAATAATTAGCAGCATAATCGGAATTCTATTGTCTTTGGCATTTATTCAACTTGATAATCAATTTAATTTGATCCATTTACTTTTTCCTGGAGGTCTATTTTTTGATTTCCCATTAATATTAAAGAATATTTATATTATTTTAATATTTTCAGTGTCTCTTATATTATTGGTTTTAGCTGGATTATATCCTTCATTAAAAGCTGCACATATTGATCCAATTAAAGCCATAGGATTTAGAAGATAATGCCCATACTTGAAGCACATAATATTTCAAAAACCTATTATAAAACGGAGGAAGCAATTCCAGTTCTAAACGAACTTAATATTTCTATCGAAAAAGGAGAAATTCTTGTATTAATGGGACCATCTGGATCTGGGAAGTCAACACTACTCAATATTTTAGGTACTTTAGATTCAGATTATTCAGGAAACCTAATAATAGATGAATTACCTATTACAAAAGCCGTAGATTTAGGCAATATTCGCAGGCATAAATTGGGTTTTATATTTCAATTTCATCATCTCCTTCCTGAATTTACGATCCTTGAAAATCTATTAATTCCACAAATGATTGCTACAAATTGCTCAGACATTCCTAAAAAGGTTGCTATTGATATGCTTGAAATTATTGGCCTGAAAGATAGAATGAATCATTACCCGAATGAAATATCAGGAGGAGAAAGGCAGCGTGTAGCAGTTTTGAGGGCAATGGTTAACAACCCCTGTTTAATATTGGCAGATGAGCCCACAGGAAATTTAGATAGAGAAAATAGTCAAATAATGTTAAAATTAATGGCTGAATTAAAGGAAAAATATCAACAGTCATTCATAATAGCGACCCATGATCAGTCAATTTTAGATATTGCTGATAGAGTATTGTATTTGAAGGATGGAAAAATAAAAAAGGAAATATAACTAAAACTATGAAGGAAAATTTTTCAAAGGGAGTTCAAAGAGTATTAAAATTTGCAAAGGAAGAAGCCGTACGTTTAGGTCATAGCTATGTAGGATCTGAGCATCTGCTCCTGGGAATCATAAAAGACAGTAACGGAAAAGCTGCTAACATTCTTATTTCTATTGGATGTGATATCCAGGAAATGAAAGTAATGGTTGAAGATATGGCCAAGCCTAGCGGAGGAACAATGACTTTGGGTCATCTTCCATTAACCAGGAGAGCGGAACGAATTTTACGTACAACTTTCAGTGAAGCACAAAATTATAAAGAGGAGGTTGCAAACCAAATGCATCTTCTCCTGGCATTGGCAAGAGAAGATGAGGGGTTGGCAACCGAAGTATTAAATGCTTATACAGTTGATTATGAACTATTAAGCACTTTAACATCATCATCGCCGGTAAAAAAGGAAAAAAAGACTCCTAAGAAATCACCTACACCCACCTTGGATATATTCAGTAGGGATTTATCAAAAATGGCTTCAGATGGCAAATTGGACCCCGTCATTGGGAGAAAAGTAGAAGTGGAACGGCTAGCCCAAATATTATCCAGGCGAAAGAAAAATAATCCTGTTCTAATTGGTGAACCTGGTGTTGGAAAAACAGCAATTGTAGAAGGCTTAGCGCTTCGCATTTATGAAAAGACAGTTCCACATATACTATGGGGTCAACGGGTAATTATATTAGATTTAGCTGGATTAATAGCCGGCACTAAATATCGAGGACAATTTGAAGAACGAATGCGCACGATGATGTTAGAATTAGAAGCCTGTTCTGAAATAATAGTTTTTATCGATGAATTGCATACCCTCGTTGGTGCGGGTGGTGCTTCTGGCTCTCTTGATGCCGCTAATATGTTTAAACCGGCATTGGCTCGGGGAGACATTCAAATAATTGGTGCAACCACTTTAAATGAGTTTAGAAAGTATATCGAAAAAGATGGAGCATTAGAGCGTCGTTTTCAGAAAGTAATGGTTAATCCACCATCCTTGGAAGAGGCAATTGAGATTCTTAATGGAATTAAAGAAAAATATGAAGAGCATCACCAGGTTCAACTATCTGACAATACTATTCGGGCGTGCGTGGAGTTAAGTGATCGATATATTTCAGATAAATATCTTCCAGATAAAGCAATTGATGTAATGGATGAGGTCGGTTCACACGTCCATATCCATAATATTCATGTTCCTGACGAAATCGTCAAATTGGAAAATAATATCTCTGCACTCAGAAAGAAGAAAGAGTCTGTAATTGCAAAACAGAAATTTGAGCAGGCGGCAGAAATGCGGGATAAAGAGAGAAGAATGATTGCCAAGCTGAAAGTTGCCCAAGAAAAATGGGATAGTTCGGAAAAATCATCCCGTCCAAAAGTTACTGAAGAAGATGTTGCAGATATAGTTTCAATGGTAACTGGCATCCCATTAGCGAAAGTTGCTGAATCTGAAACAGAAAAACTTCTTCACATGAACGATGAATTGAAAAAAAGTATTGTAGGTCAAAATGATGCAATAGAAAAATTGACTCTTGCTACCCAAAGAGCCAGAGCGGGATTAAAAGACCCCAATAGACCTATTGGTTCATTTATGTTTCTTGGACCTACTGGTGTTGGTAAGACCGAGCTGGCTAAAGTATTGGCTGAATATTTGTTCTCAAATAATGAATCTCTCATTAAAATAGATATGAGTGAATATGTAGAGAGATATAATGTTTCCAGATTAATTGGTGCACCTCCAGGATATGTTGGATATGAAGAAGGGGGCCAACTTACAGAACGTGTTCGCAGAAAACCCTATTCAGTTGTACTTTTTGATGAAATTGAAAAAGCACATAGAGATGTTTATAATATTCTTTTACAGATATTAGATGAGGGGCGAATAACCGATAGTCTTGGCCGCACCATTGATTTCAGGAATACAATTATTATTATGACTTCTAATATAGGTACAAAAGCTATAAGTTCAACCTCTTTTGGATTTAAAACAGCAAAAGAAGAAGAAAATAATGATCATTATGCAGACATTATGGCGGAGGTGAAAAAATATTATATACCTGAATTCTTAAATCGAATTGATGAGGTAATAATTTTCAACTCGCTTCTTATGGAAGATCTTCAAGCTATTATTGATATTCAATTGAATGATCTTCGAGAAAACCTCGAAAAGAAAAATAATACCTTGCGGGTAACAAAATCTGCAAAAGAAATTCTTATTCGGGACGGTGCTCATAGAGAATGGGGTGCTCGTCCTTTAAGGAGAATGATTCAAAATGAAATAGAAAATGAAATTTCAACAAAATTTCTTTCGGGTGAATTTACAGAAAATGGTATAATTACAGTGAAATCAAAAAATAAACAATTAGAATTTTCCCAAGAACCTATTAAACCGAAAAAAACATCTAAGCATAAAAAATCGGCTAAAGAAACTGAACCAGCTGAAAACTAAAAGCTCTGCCATATAGACGTATTTTTATTATCGGCATTATTATTGTTATAGTTTTGCCGGTAATATTTTGACAATTAAATTTATACAAAGGAGTTAGATATGGCAAAAATTATAGGTATTGATTTAGGTACGACCAATTCATGTGTTGCGGTAATGGAAGGTGGGAGCCCAACTGTTATTACTAATAGCGAAGGTGGTAGAACCACACCATCCGTTGTAGCTTTCACTAAGGATGGTGAAACGCTCATTGGGCAACCTGCAAAGCGTCAAGCTGTCACAAATCCAGAAAATACAATTTCTTCATCAAAGAGATTTATTGGCCGCATGTACGCTGAAGTTGGTACAGAAATTTCAGAATTACCCTATAAAACAATAAAGGGTAAAAATGGTGAAGTTAAAATATTTGCACAAGATAAAGAGTATGCCCCGCCCCAAATAAGTGCTATGGTGCTTCAAAAATTAAAACAAACTGCTGAAGAGTATTTGGGAGAAAAGGTGACTGAAGCAGTAATAACAGTTCCAGCATATTTTAATGATTCACAAAGACAGGCGACAAAGGATGCTGGTGCTATAGCCGGATTAAATGTACGCAGAATTATTAATGAGCCTACAGCAGCAGCCCTTGCTTATGGCTTGGACAAACAGAAAGATGAAAAAATTGCCGTTTTTGATTTTGGTGGAGGTACATTTGACATTTCCATTCTAGAGCTTGGTGATGGTGTCTTTGAGGTGAAATCTACTAATGGTGACACGCATCTTGGTGGAGATGACCTTGATCAAGCATTGGTCGATTATCTCATAGGAGAATTTAATAAATCTGACGGTATTGATTTAGGCAAAGACCCAATGGCACTACAACGATTAAGGGAAACAGCTGAGAAAGCTAAATGCGAACTTAGTACATCTAAACAAACGGATATTAATTTACCATTTATTACAGCAGATTCATCTGGTCCTCGGCATTTGAATATCAGCTTGACACGGGCAAAATATGAAACGCTTATTGAAAAGCTAATTAATCGCACCATTACTCCATGTGAAAAAGCTATAAAAGATGCAGGCTTAAAACCTTCTGAAATTGATGAAGTCATACTGGTGGGTGGATCAACCCGAATCCCTATGGTTCAGAAAATTGTGAAAGATATTTTTTCCAAAGAACCAAACAAAGGAGTTAATCCAGATGAAGTGGTGGCAATTGGCGCAGCAATTCAAGGTGGAGTTATGGCAGGCGATGTAGAGGACATTCTTCTTTTAGATGTTACTCCATTGTCATTGGGTATAGAAACTTTAGGGGGTGTATCAACTCCACTTATTGAGTCAAACTCTACTATTCCTGCAAAGAAAAGCCAAATATTTTCTACTGCAGCCGATAGCCAGCCGTCTGTAGAAATTCATGTTCTGCAAGGTGAAAGATCAATGGCTGTAGATAATAAGTCTCTCGGTCGATTTCACTTAGATGGCATACCACCAGCGCCCAGAGGCACTCCGCAAATTGAAGTTACTTTCGATATTGATGCAAATGGTATTCTCAATGTATCTGCCTCAGATAAAGCAACCGGTAAAGAACAATCTATACGAATTGAAGCTTCAAGTGGGTTATCGGAAGATGAGATTGAAAAAATGAAAAACGATGCTGAAAAGCATGCTAAAGACGATGAAACAAAAAAAGAATCTGTAGATACACATAATACTGCAGATCAATTGATTTATCAAACTGAAAATCAAATGAAAGAAGCTGGGGATAAATTGACCGATGAGGATAAAAAGCCAATCGAAGATGCTGTTGAACAGTTAAAACAGGCAAATGGTGGCTCTGATATTGCTGCAATTAAAACAGCTATTGAAAATCTGAATAAGGCTTGGGAGCCAGTAGCGCAAAAGATGTATCAAGCCGCTCAATCACAAACTTCTCAAGAAGAGTCTAAAACAGCTTACACTCCATCTGCAAATGAATCAAAAACTGCAAAAGAAGGTGAAGTAGAAGATGCAGATTTTGAAGTTGTTGAAGAAGGATAGATAACTAATTAAATAGTTAAAAAAAAGGGGTGGATTTCCACCCTTTTTTATTATAACATGAAAATTATAATTCCTTTTACTTTTGCCATAATATTGAGTCGTAGCGCAGTCCGGTACCGCAATATGTTTGTGACGCAGGGGTCGGAGGTTTAAACTTGTCCATCGTAACTGCCATGCGGGGGAGTAGATAGCTCCTCTCGCCTCGACATATGTAAATTCCTATAGCGGGAAATATATGAAAGTTCTAAATCAGTACCTGATATCTTCCCAAAATCTGAAAATACAATCAAGAATTAATTTAAATATTGTCTTAAATTAGTACCAAAGATTTTAGGAGTTCTTCAGTTATTATTCATGAAATTGATATAATAATTGAATGCTTTTAATTTCTTTATAATATTCATCAACTGACTATTTGAGAACTATTTATATGAAAAATAATAACACACCTGAAAATATAAAAGACATTCAAAATCGGTTAAAATACTCAGAACTTCTACAATCCTCCTTATATAAAATAGCACAAGCAGCCCATTCTGCCCAGAGTCTGCATGATTTATACGCTGCTATCCATAAAATTATCAGCAAACTCATGTACGCTGACAATTTTTATATAGCCATTTTTGACAAAGAAAATAATAAGTTATATTTTCCATATTATGTTGACCAACAAGATAGAGCAAGTTCAGATGCTGATGATATTAAATTGGAGAAGAAAAGTCTCACAGGTCACTGTCTGGAGTTAGGTGTCCCTCTTTTATATACGAAAAAGGACATAACAGATCTTAAAAAATTAGGTGAAGTCAACCCGGTTGGTACAATCTCCGAAGTATGGCTTGGTTCTCCATTAAAAATTGGCGATAATGCTATTGGGGTCATCGTTATACAAACCTATGATAAGAATAAATTGCTCACAAATGATGACCGCGAATTGCTTAATTTTGTATCTGAACTAGTAGCAATGGTTATAGAAAGAAAACGACTGGAAGCTGAACAATTAGAATATCAGGCGAATTTAGAGCAGAAAATTAGAGAGCGGACTAAAGAATTGTTCTTTGCCAAAGAGAAAGCGGAAAGTGCTGCCCAGGCAAAATCTGAATTTCTTGCAAACATGAGTCATGAATTGCGGACACCATTGAATGCGATTATTGGTTTTTGTGAGATATTAATTGAGGATGCAACCGAATTAAAACAAGAAGGTGTTGTTAGTGATCTTGAAAAAATTCATACATCAGGAATAGATTTATTGGCCTTAATTAATGACATATTAGATTTATCAAAAATAGAAGTTAAAAAAATTGATATAAATATTTCATCCTTTGAATTGAAAGATTTAGTGAATTCTGTAAAAACAACTCTGGAGCCCTACGCAAAAATTAATCGAAATAACATTCAATTTAATTTACCAAAAAAATCTATTTTAGTTAATTCTGATGAATTAAAAATAAGACAGGTATTATTTAATCTTCTTACAAATGCATGTAAAAATTCAGAAGAAAGCGATATTATTCTAAGTGTAACAAGGGAAACTGTAAAAAAGGAAAATTATATTGTATTTAAAGTACAAGATTTTGGTGTTGGTATTGCGAAGAATAAAATGAAAGAAATATTTGAGCCTTTTAATCAAGGAAATGTAATTGATAACAGTAAATTGAAAGGAACAGGATTAGGGCTTACAATTTCAAAAACATATTCAGAGCTTCTTGGAGGGTATATCCATGTGAAAAGTAAGGAAGGTATAGGGTCAACCTTCACCAGTTATATTTTGCAGGATTATTATAGAGATAAAGTTAAACTAGATAAATCCAAAAATATAGAAAAACCGCCAATTTCTCCCTTTCCACAGAAGGGTAAAATTTTAGTGATTGATGATGATATCAACTTTTTAGACTTGATAAATAGGAAATTGTCTAAAGAGGGGTATTTAGTGTTCACTGCAAATAATGGACGGTTAGGTCTTGATAAGGCAAATAAGCTGATCCCCGATATAATTATTCTTGATATAGTTATGCCTGATATGGATGGTTGGACTGTATATCAAAAACTAAAGAAAACACCCCTACTATCACAAATTCCTGTAATTATAGTTACCATTGGTGACTATGAAAAAATGGCTAAAGATTTTGGTGTTTTAGATTTTTTATCTAAGCCAATTAAATGGAAAAATCTTGATATAATTTTATCAAAATATAAAGTTATTAGCAAAGCTAAGCATATTTTAGTCATAGATGATGATTCTGCAACACGGATTATTTTACGTAAAATGTTGGTGAAAGATGGTTGGCGGGTGGATGAAGCTGAAAATGGAAAAGTTGCTTTAAATAGAATTAAAAAGGAGAAACCAGAATTGATTTTATTGGATTTACTAATGCCCGTAATGGATGGCTTCAATTTCTTAAAGATAATTAAGAGTGAAGAGTTATTTGCTGATATACCTATTATAGTAATTACCTCTAAAGATCTTACTGCAGATGACTATTCCTTTTTAACAGCAAATGTTGACAGGGTAATCCAAAAAGGAGATTATTCCAGAAAGGAAATCATAAACCGTATTGATGTTGCCATAAAAGAAAGCAACCTTAAAATGTACTTGAAGGGATCCTAAAATGACAATATTACTAATTGAAGACAATGAGATGAATTTAGATATGCTTACTCGAAGGTTAGAGCGAAAAGGGTATTCTGTTATTTCAGCTGGAGATGGCCTCAGCGGAATTGAAAAAGCTAATCAGAATTCTCCAGAATTAATTATTATGGATCTTAGCCTTCCTATGATGGATGGATGGGAAGCTGCTAAAAAATTAAAAGCAGACACTGCAACAAAATCTATCCCAATTATTGCGTTAACTGCCCATGCAATGAAAGGGGATAGGGAAAAAGCTTTAAATGCCGGTTGCGATGAATATGATACAAAGCCGGTTAATTTCGAAAGGCTCCTAGAAAAAATAAGAAAAGTTACCAAGACTTAGATTGGGTTAAGCAATTTATTAATAATGCCTGAAATAAGCAATTCCATTCCATCAAAAATGAACAAACAAATATCTGAAAATTATAAAATGCTATTGAGCAATATAAAGCATGATTTGACCAATCCAATAAATGCAATATTGGGATATGCTGAGTTGATGATGGATTATTTAAAGGATGGGAAAGAGGAACAATTTATAACTGATGTTAATAAAATACATGAATCTGGTACCCTGTTATATGAAAAAATAAACACATATTTTACTAACAAAAAAGAAGAAGATCATGAATATATTCGTGATATCATTGAGATCCCAGAATTACAATTTGCAATCCGTACACCCATTTCTACTATTTTAGGACTTACGGAATTACTCAGGGAAGACGCTTTTGAAAATTCGTCTGAACATAAAGAAGATTTTAATGACTTTTTAGGTAAAATTTATCTATCAGGGAAATCAATAATTAACCAAACAAACGAATTAAGCATGTATGCTAATAGCACAGTGGAAGAATTCCTAAATAATTATAAATCGGAATTATATATAAATGATTTATCCTTAAAATTAAATAATAATATTGAAAATATTGAATTTCCTTTTAAAAAAGGGGATATTTTGATAATTGATGATGACAAAAGTAATCTTGAATTATTGGATAAAATCATCTCACAATCGTTGCATAATACCCATTGCGCATATTCAGCAAGGGGAGCACTAGATATTCTTCAGGATAAAAAGATCAATATCGATATTATTTTGTTGGATCTGATAATGCCTGAAATTAATGGATTGGAATTATTAAAAACAATAAAGACTGAAAATACATTACAGCATATTCCGGTGATAATGCTTTCTGGAATGGATGACCTTGAAGCAACCGCAGAATGTATCAGTAATGGGGCAGATGATTTTCTATTCAAACCAATTAGTAAAGTTTTATTAAATGCACGCATAAAAAATTCTCTTGAAAAAAAGTTTTTTCATGATAAGGAAATAAAATATCAGGAGCAAATTAAGATAGAACAGGAAAAGTCTGATAAACTGCTTCTTAATATTTTACCCAAAAGTATTGCCGAAAGATTAAAAAATGGGGAATCTCTAATTGCAGATGATTTTGAAGACTCAACCGTATTATTCGCAGACCTTGCAGGATTTACAAAATTATCTTCATCTATATCAGCAACTGATGTAGTAATGCAGTTGAATAGCATATTTTCATTATTTGACAGTTTGCTCATTAGGTATTCACTGGAAAAAATTAAAACAATAGGTGATTGTTACATGCTGGCGGGTGGAGTACCAGAACCAGATTCAAATCATGCTGATTCTGTAGCGAGAATGGCATTAGAAATGCTTAATACTATCGATCAGATTAATACCAAAACCAATCAATCATTAAAAGTAAGAATTGGAATTAATTCAGGTCCAGTGTCTGCGGGAGTAATTGGTAAAGAGAAATTTATCTATGATTTGTGGGGAGATACGGTGAATGTTGCCAGCCGCATGGAAACCTATGGCGAAAACGACAAAATTCACGTGACACACAATACTTATTTAATACTGAAAGGCCAATACTCTTTTTCAAAAAGAAAAAAAATGGATATCCCAGGTAAAGGAGAGATGGAAACTTACTTTTTAAATGGGAAAATTTAATAAAATATTTCCATAGTATCATGCGCCTAAAGTATAACCTTAACTAATACAGTTTAAGTAGTAAATAATATACATTATGAAAAACTCTTACTCCTTTCAGAAAATAGAAGAAAAGTGGCAAAAAAGATGGAATAATTCCGAAATTCATTCCCCTGATTTAACAAATATCAAAAATAAATATTATGCTCTTACTATGTTCAGTTATCCTTCTGGTGATAAACTGCATATTGGGCATTGGTATAATTATGGTCCTGCTGATACCTATGCACGATTCATGAAAATGAAAGGCTTTAATGTGTTTCAGCCCCAGGGCTTTGATGCCTTTGGACTCCCTGCGGAAAATTATGCTATTCATCATAATGTGCATCCGGCGGAGAGTACTGAGAAGAACATTAACACCATGAAAAAACAACTGGATTCTATTGGTGCCATGTATGATTGGGAAAATGAAATTAGAACCTGCACACCTGAATATTATAAATGGACTCAATGGCTGTTTTTAAAATTGTATGAAATGGGGCTTGCCTATCAGAAAACAGCACCAGTGAACTGGTGCCCCAGTTGTGGAACGGTATTGGCAAACGAGCAAGTTAAAGATGGTATCTGTGATAGATGTAAAGAGCCGGTTACTAAGAAGGAGCTTACCCAATGGTTTTTTAAAATTACAGATTATGCTGAAGAACTGCTTGAGAATTTAGATCAATTGGATTGGCCTGAAAAAACCAAACATATGCAGCAAAATTGGATTGGTAAATCGGTTGGCGCAAATATTATTTTTAAAATAAATGGATTTGAAGATAAAATTGAGGTATTTACTACACGATCAGATACTATTTTTGGTGCAACTTATTTAGTGCTCGCTCCAGAGCATCCGCTGCTGAAAAAAATCATTCAGCCCGAATTTCGGGGTGCTGTTGATTCATATATAGAAACAGCTAAAGCAAAAACTGAAATTGAACGCATGTCATTGGATCGTGAAAAAACCGGTGTATTTACCGGCGTCTATGCCATTAATCCATTAAATAAAGCTGAAATACCAATATGGGTAGCGGATTATGTGGTGAGCAGTTACGGTACCGGCGCTATAATGGCAGTACCTTCAGGGGATGAACGTGATTTTGAGTTTGCCAAAGTCTTTAACCTGCCCATTATTGAGGTAGTATCAATTGATGGTAAATTGCATGGGACTGATGAATGCTACATTAATTATGGAATCTCAGTGAATTCAGAAGAGTATTCGGGAAAACCAACAGTGGAAGTGCAAACGCTTGTCAATGCAAAATTAGAAGAATTGGAATGTGGGGGAGCCAAAATTCAATTTAAGTTGCACGACTGGCTCATAAGCCGCCAACGCTATTGGGGAACACCCATTCCCATTATTCATTGTACTGCATGCGGTATTGTGCCTATACCTATAGATGAACTTCCTGTTCTTTTACCAGAGGATATTAAATTGTCTTCCACCTACGGAAATGAGCTTTCTCCACTGGCTACATCTGAATCGTATATAAACGCGGTATGCCCACTATGTGGTGAAAATGCCAAGAGAGAGGCAGACACCATGGATACCTTCGTTTGCTCATCATGGTATTACCTGCGCTACCCAAATGCCAAATATGAAGATGGTCCATTTGACCCAGAAGGCTTAAAATGGCTCCCAGTTGACTGCTATATCGGCGGAGCTGAACATGCCACCATGCACCTGCTTTATGCCCGCTTTATCACCAAAGCATTGAGGGATGGGGGATATCTCAATTTTGATGAGCCATTTACCAAACTCTATCACCAGGGCACTATCACTAAAGATGGGGCTAAAATGTCCAAATCAAGAGGAAATACAGTCTCTCCTGACGAATTTATAGAAAACTACGGTTCAGATACATTCCGGGCGTATCTCATGTTTATGGGTCCTTTTGATGAAGGCGGGGATTGGAATGATCAGGGTATTACCGGGATTGATAGATTTTTGAAAAAAGTTTGGCGGTTCTGTCAACTGCCCCTTGCTGATGAGGTTCCCTCAAAGAAAGATTTACAGATTCTGCATCAAACCATTCACTCTGTAAGTGATGATTTAGAGCAAATGAAATTTAATACTGCAATTAGCCGTCTCATGGAATTTATCAACCATTTCTCAACTCATGAAGCTGTTGGAAGAGATTTTAAAATGAATATGATTAAGATGATCGCACCCCTCACTCCACATATTGCTGAAGAATTATGGGAAATAAATGGGGGAGAAGCATCAGTCTTTTTAGAAGCATTTCCTGAATACGACAAGGCCTTAGCCGAAGAAGATACCATGACCATAGCGGTGCAGATAAATGGAAAATTGAGGGGCAGTGTAGAAGTATCTAAGCAAATTGAAAAAGCCGCCCTGTTAACTGAAGTGAGGAAAAATGAAAATGTAAATATCCATTTATCAGGGAAGGAAATAATAAAGGAAATTGTGGTACCCCAGCGTCTGGTAAATTTTGTGGTAAAGTGAAAAAGTTTATCCTAATTTTCATAGCTGTATTATTTGCAGTTACCGGGTATATTTTCTTTGCTACACCCTCTTATAATCAGATTGACATTAGTGGTGCATTATTAGAGGTTGAAAAATCTCTTCAGGATGATCAGAAAATAATAACCTTCTCCAGTAAAAATCCCTTTAATTTCTACGACATCTTCCAAAATTTAGCTCAGATTTCAGAGCAGGAAGTGTATGGAATTTTGACCACACCAAGTGGGGACCGCCCTCAACCGGTTATTTTTGGTGTGGCAGGGAGTTATGGATGAGCTGACCATCATTATGGCTATAAGCAGCGTTATCTGGATATTGGATTTGCAGTATTTACCCTACATAGTTTTAAGAGTCGTGGAGTAAAGTCAACCGTTGGCAGGCAGATGTCTGTTACCACAGCAATGGTGGTTTATGATGCCTTTATGGCTTTAAAAGAACTATCACAGCATGGTAATATTGATATCCAGAGGGCTGGGATAACAGGTTGGAGTCTCGGTGGGGGTGTTGCCCTGTTTACAGCTTGGAAGCCAATTCAAGAAGCAATATCACCAAACTATCAATTTTCAGCACATTTGCCTATTTATCCTCCTTGTATGGTAAAGCCTGAAATAATGAAGTTTACCAATGCACCTATGCATATATTAATTGGTGAATTAGATAACTGGGTGCCTGCCGAACCCTGCGTCGAACTTATAAACGAATTGCAAGGCATGGGATACGATGCAGATATAACCGTTTATCCGGAATCGCACCATTCTTTTGATAGGGATCAAGAGGAGAAAAGAATTAATATTGCCTATAGTTTTACAGACTGTCGCTTAACATTATCTGAAGATGGAATTGTTCGGACGATAAACACTGAATTTGCCTTGTCTTCTCCCATACTTCAGAAAATTGGACTGGCGTTTTGTGCTGATAGAGGTGTTACCTATGGGGGCAATGACTATGCACGAGAACATTCTAAAATATTTGCTAAAGAGTTTATGAATAAGCATTTATTAAATTGACCCTCCGCTACTCTTAGGGGCACCCAGAGCCCAGCCCCCAGCACCCAGAGCCCAGCACCCAGTTTATAGTATTTCTGTGACTCAAATCACATAAATTTCTCTTTAGAGATATGAGCTTTA
>JACKQG010002694.1_pt1 | contig 22772 bp, 13 predicted proteins | sample 8237621 | NCBI WGS metagenome assembly JACKQG01 (sample SAMN15677084, study PRJNA649215) | marine metagenome | biome: marine; feature: Black Sea; material: saline water; isolation source: suspended particulate matter (SPM) from the Black Sea western gyre | collected 2013-06-09/2013-06-10 | depth... | reverse complement strand
CGTTAGGAGAAGCCGGGGGCGGCCGCTTCAAATATTCTTCACACTACGGGCCCTGGGGGATGACGGGAGCCCACACCTGCTGCCACGGCCGTGTTTATTCTACGAGCTCTACCAATATTAACTCGATCATCAGGAACCCGTCGAGTACCGGCCATTTTGGATGGTGGACGATCAACGGCCCCTGGCTAGGCCGTGCGGACGGGAAGACGTATGCGTGGGTGTTTAGCAGCGGGCATCCTGGCGGCGCCCAGTTTGTTTTCAACGACGCATCGACGCACTTTGTCAACGATTCCATCGATTATGTGACTTTCCTCAAGTTGTGCTACATCCATGACGGCGAGTCCGTAGGCCAGTATTGAGGAGCAAAGCGTCGTTGCATAAGACGACCGTATGCCTTATTGCAGGCGTCTTCCTGGCACTGCTGGCGGGCATGTACGCTTGGATGGCGGGGGATGCGCCGAATGTGCAGCCAAAGGTGCCCGAAGCGGATGCGCACGCACCGGTTATGCGACAATACGATCCCCTTGACAAGGGTGTCGTCCCATCGGAAGGCCGGTCTGTCGGTTTTGCTCGGGACGACGCATCTTCTGCCCTAGCAGCGTCATCTCGAACGGTTCATCCTCTGCTGGGGGACGCCCACGAGGCAGTCCTGGTTGATGGAAGCGACGAAACTCGCTCGACGGCCGAACCGGAGTTGGCCGAAGTGATGCGGGCGGTTCTCCAGGCCGGCCGGAGCGACGACAAGCTGGCTGCGTTGATTATCGACTACCCGCAGAATGAGTCGATCTTCCCCCCGGAGATCGTCGCTCCGACGTTGCTCTGGCACGAACCAGCCGAGCAAGCGGATACGTGGCTGATCGAAGTGGCTTTCGGAAACGACACGCAGCCTATCTACGTTCTTTCGCCCGGCGAACCGCCTCCTGCCGGGCCGATCGACCGTGCGTGCATCACCGAGAACAACGAGATCTACAAGCCAACTCCCCACCAAGCCTCGGCCAAGAGTTGGACCCCTGGCGGAGACTTGTGGGCGACGATCAAAACCGGTTCAACAGAGCTTCGAGCGAGCGTCACCATAATCGGGTTCCGAAGCAGCGAGCCACACAAGGTCCTCTCACGCGGCCAATTCACGATTACAACTTCAAGGGACCCGGTGGCAGCGCCGATCTTCTACCGCGATGTGCCTCTTGCACCGTCGACAACCGAAGAGGGCGTTATCAAACCGTTGGGTGAGGATGCGGTGACGCTGATCGCATGGCGGCTTCGAGACATATCCAGACCCCAAAGCCGGCTTCTCTTGACCGACGTGCCCACGTGCACCAACTGCCATTCGTTCTCCGCGGACGGGAGGACGATGGGCATGGACCTGGACGGCCCGCAGGGCGACAAGGGCGCCTACGTGATCGTCCCGGTTAAGAAAGAGATCGCCATCGACGAACAGGACGTGATCAGTTGGAATGCCTTTACGGAAAAACCGAAAGACCACAAAACCATCGGCTTCTTGTCGCAGGTCTCACCCGACGGGCAGTACGTCGTGACGACCCTCAACGAAGCGCTCTATGTCTCCAACTTCCTAGACTACCGGTTCCTGCAGGTTTTCTATCCGACGCGTGGCATTTTGGGGTATTACTCCCGAGCGTCGGACGAGATCAAAGCCCTGCCCGGCGCGGACGACCCCCAATACGTGCATTGCGATGCCGTCTGGAGCCCGGACGGCAAGTACCTGGTGTTTGCGCGGGCCGGGGCAAAGGACCCCTATCCGGAAGACGGGACCCTGGCCGCATATCCCAACGATCCCGCCGAAACGCAGATCCAGTACGATCTCTACCGGATCCCGTTTGACGGCGGCCGAGGGGGCACGCCGGAGCCGATTGAAGGGGCATCGAATAACGACATGAGCAATACGTTTCCCAAAGTATCACCGGACGGCAAGTGGATCGTGTTTGTCAAGTGCCGCAACGGACAGCTCATGCGCCCGGACGGCAAGTTATGGATCGTCCCGGCTTCCGGCGGCACGGCCCGGCTGATGCGATGCAACACTTGGCGAATGAACTCTTGGCACAGTTGTTCCCCCAACGGCCAGTGGTTGGTCTTTTCATCCAAGGCCAATACGCCCTACACCCAGATGTTTCTGACCCACATAGACGGGCAGGGGAACGATAGCCCGGCGGTTCTCATTCCGAATTCCACCGCGGCCAACAGGGCGGTGAATATCCCCGAGTTTGTCAACGTCTCTTATGACCAGCTACTGAGCATTACGGTTCCGGCACTGGACTATCTCAAGCACGGCTTGCGCGGCGTTAAACTGGCCAAGGAAGGGCGGCTTAACGAAGCGATGGACGAGTTCGAAAAGGCGGTCGAGGCCAACCCTGACTACCTGGAAGGCCACGTCAACGCGGCGGTCGTGCTGCTGGACAAAGGGATGGTTCCGGAGGCCACGGCGCGACTCAACAAAGTCTTATCGCTCAACCCCAAGCGATGGGACGCGCACGGCAACGTGGGGATCATTCTGGCAAGACAGGGGAAGCTCGACGAGGCAGTGGCCCATTTCAAGAAGGCCCTGGAATACAACCCGAACTACACGGAGGGCCACGCGAACATGGGAATGGCCTTGATGGAGAAAGGGATGCTCGACCAGGCCGCGTTCCATCTCCGCACGGCGGTGAAGCTGGATCCGAAGGATCCCCGCAACCGCTTCGACCTGGGGAACGTCCTGTTGGCCGGAGGGATGCCGGCAGAAGCTGCCGAACATTTCCAGAAAGCGGTTGAATTCGACCTGAGATTTGTCGACGCTCGCCTCATGTTCGGCAAGGCGCTGGCGGTGCAGGGCAAGTTCCAATCCGCCGCCGCGCAGTTGCAGATAGCTTCCGCCACCAATCCCCACAATCTGAGGGCCGTCAATGACCTAGCCTGGCTCCTGGCAGTTTGTCCGCAGGCCGAAGTCCGGGACGGGCCCAGGGCGCTTCACCTGGCACAGCGAGCCTGTGCGGTCACGAGTCACAGGGATCCGGTGCTGATGAGCACGCTGGCGGCCGCCTATGCCGAACTGGGCAGGTACTCCGAAGCCGTCAACGTGGCCACCAGCGCGCTACGTTTGGTGAAAGCGCGCGATGAATTCCCGGCCCCAAGGCTCCGCCAGCAACTCGAACAATACAAGAACGGCAAACCCTACCGCTGGAAACCCGGTGGCTAAACGAGGATGGAACGCGATCACGGTGGCCTACGCACCTAAAGCGTAAAGACTGTTTCGACACGGTAACGGGTTTCTTCCATCCGTGGGTCCGCCATGCCATCCGTGGGCTCGTTTCTTGTCAGAAACGTCCTGGCGATCGCGAAAAACAAGCCCCTCGTCAATGCACATTCAGACTGACGCGGTTTGACGCCACGAGTCGATTGGCTCCGGGTACTGCTACTCTCCGCTGTCGGTCTTCGTCTCAGCCGCATCGGAGGTGGCTTTTGCCGTTTCTTCTTTGCGGATGATCAGCTTGCGCGTCTTCTTGTCCCACCGGACCGTACGGAGCTTCAAGCGATGCTGGCCGTGGCAATCAGTGCAGACCAATTCGCTGGGATTCGTCTTCTTGGGGCATCGCTTCTGCCATCGGGTGATGACCTCCCTAGCCGACACATCGTGCTCATCGTGGCACTCCGCACATTTTTCCTCGATCCGGTCCGCGGGGTACATGACGTCCGGCGGAGTGACATTGTCCTCGTCGTCGCGATGCGCCAAGGATTCGCCATGGCACTCGATACAGCCGACGTCGTCTATGGCGTGGATCAACGCCAGCTTTTCTCCGTCGTAATTGGCATGGCAGACGTAGCAGGCACTATTGTCCGCCTTGACCTCGACTTTCTCCTTCGGGGCGTCCGGTAGCTTCTCGTTCAAGAGGCCTTCGAGCGACAGCGGTGGCGCGGCATGGGCCTCCTTGTCGCCGCCCGAAAACCCGGCCAGGCAGGCAAAAATAACGATCACAACGGCAGCAAGCAACATTATCGGAGCGGCGTATTTCATCAAATCAAATCCCAAACGAGTGCGTGTGAGTGAGTGAGTGCAGAAACCCGGCTTCTCGGAAGAAGCCGGGTTTCTTTGGTTCAGAGTAGGTCCCGCTTGCCGAGCGGGACCTTGAGTTTTCGGGGTGATCTCTACGTCCAGGTCCCGTCCGGCAGACGGGACCTACTGGCTAGACGTAATTCCAATCGTTCAGCCAGCGGTAATGGTACGGCAGGTTGGCGAAGGCCCGATCGGTTGCGGCATCCAGTTCGGCCCGTTCTTTCACGTCCAGCGCCCTGCGCTGCAGCACAGCCGTCGCGACATTATCGACCTGCTCGGGCGAAATGATGCCGGGAATCGGAGCGGTGATGACCGGGTTGGTCAAGATGGCCCGAATCGTCAACCGGGCGATCTTGTTGTCTTCCTCCTCGTTGGGATTGCCCGGCGAGCTGTCGCCTTTGAACAACGAGCCGGAGCTGAACGGCTTGATCCCGAACCACGCCACGTCGCGTTGTTGCATGGTGTACCACAAGCTGTTTTCCCACGAGCCATCGTCCATCTTCACGACTCGAGCCGCGTCGCCCTCTTCGGCCGATTCTATCTTGGTGCCGGTCATTCTCGTTCTGGCCGTATAAGGCGTGACGATGACGTCAAGTTCGTCTGGAGCCCGTTCGATCCACTTCTTGATGTGCGGCCGGTCGTGTGAGGAGATTCCCGTGAAGCGGGCGCGACCGGATTTCTTGGCCCAAGCGAGCGCCTCGCACATTTCCTCCATTTGGTTGTCGGTGTGCATGCCGCTCTTTTCGTGGCAAGTGATCCGCCAGATGTCGACGTACTCCAATCCGGTCTGCTTGAATCCGTAGTCGATGCACTCTTTCAGCTTCTGCGTGATCCAACCCGGCGGCTTCGGTTCGCCGGCTTTGGCCGCCTTTTCCATTTCGCGGCTCAAGCTCCGCATCTCGCCCTGGTACCAGGAGAAGCCCAGGTACATCTTGTCGCGGCGGTCCTTGATCGCCTTGGAGTACATGATCACCTCTTGCATCGTGCAGGCGTCGATGTAGTTGATGCCGCGCTCGATGCATTGCGTGACCACGTCGTACCGGTTCTTCTCGAAGTCTTTGCTGGTCAGCTCGGCACTAAGCCAACTTCGACCCTGGAACAAGCCGGGCACCATCTTGTCGACTCGTTTCCAGTGGCCACCCAGACACACGGCGGAGAACATCAAGTCCGTCCTGCCGCCGCGGCGGTATTCCATCTGCTCGTTGTAGTTCTGGATACTGTCGGTCTTCTCTTTCGTGGGATTCCCCGCATAGACGGTGAACGTGGGCGTAATGCCTGCTGCCACACCGGCAGCCGCCACCGCACCCGCCTTGACGAACTGTCGACGCGTTACCTGATTGTCTGCCATGTTATGACTCCTTGGTCTCTCGAAGCAGGAATTGTTGAAGGCAAATGGATCGGTCGTAGTTTGGTTTTACCCTAGACTGACGCATACGCCCCTGTCAATGTGATTATGGGCATTCTGAGGTTTTTGGCCGCAATGATTGACAACACGGGCGATGCCGGACCATCCTCGGCGTTCACCGCAGGAAGCAAAGAAAACTGGTCTTTCCTCACCGTGCGAATTCTCGCACAATGCCCTTCGGCAAGCTGCATGGAAACTGATGTCCGGGCCTGTCTCCTCGAACGCGTCTCCGGCATGATGCCGGGCACTTGCTTCTCTGGTTTGATCCATTTGTTACTCGCCGGCTACTGCTGCTTGTCCATCGCGACAATCCACTGCTTGCCCGTACGGGTGGGGAGTTGGCCGGGCACCGGCTGGAACGGAGGCTAAGCGATGCTTGTGCTTTCGCGCAAAGAGACCGACAAGATCATGTTCCCAACGCTGGGGATCACAGTCGAAGTGTTGCGGATTCGAGGCAACACCACGCGGCTAGGTGTCGACGCCCCATCGGATGTCCCGGTCCAACGTCACGAGTTGGCCGGTCTCAAATCGATTGACTTCGCGTCGGAGGAGGACGTCAAGTCCAAGCTGAGCCGATTGTTGCACGCCGTTCGACGTCGTCTTGATTCAGCCAGTCTGGCCCTGAATCGACTTCACCAACATCTTGAAGGAAACTCGGACGCGACCGCTCAGAACCTGGTTCTGGAGGTATTCCGAGAATTGCAGTCGTTAGACAGCGAAGCGACCGACGCCATTGATGAATCTAAGAGTCCGCTGGCTCAAGTGCTGTTGGTAGAAAACGACGACAATCAAGGAGCGCTGCTGGCCGGCTATCTCCGCTTGAATCGATTCGATGTCACCGTGGCACACGACGGCGAAGACGCATTGAACTACCTTTCGCTACACGCACCGCCCGACGTGATTCTACTGGACATGCTGATGCCGCGTTGCGACGGCCCGTGTCTTGTTCGGGGTATTCGGGCGGCCAAGGAACTTGCCCAGGTGAAGCTGTTCGCCGTGAGCGCCGTGGACCCAAGCTCGATGGACGTTCCCTTGGGGGCGGCCGGAATCGACGGTTGGTTCCGCAAACCAGTGGACGTGGAACACTTGGTGGGCGAGATCACCCGAGTACTGGGAATCAACACGCCCCCGGAACTGAATTGACCCACCACCGCTTCTAGAAAAGGAAATTCAGCTCTCGGTCCCGCCGGATCGTCTCCTCCTGCCAGCGATAGTCGTTGCCGCCGAGCAGGTCGGGCAGGTCGGGCGTGAGTTGCGAGATGAGTTGGAAGAAGCGACCGATCTGTGCAAGGTCGTTGGGCTGCATGTCGTCCGACCGAGTCCGGTTTGCCGATATGACGAACAGGAAGTACTCCCCTTTGTCGCGCACTCGTAGCCGGAAGCGACCGTTTTCGTCGGCACGCGTGTAGTCGCCGCCGATGCTGCGTATGGCCTGCAGTCCGGGATGTTCCTTGTCCGGCTGCGGGTCTTGGGGGCGTAGGCCATCGATGTCTGCCTTCTGTTCCGGATGTTCATTCTTCGGCACCACGATCGCCACGGCACCTTCGTCCGGTGTTGACGTGTCCCCGCCGTTGCCAAGGGCGATTTTTCCGCTGATGAAGCACTCCTGCGCCACGTCGTCGCCGCTTGGGCCCGAAGTACCCATCCCGACAATCACGCCTAAGACGAAACATACCACGGCGACCACACCCAGCAGGGCACCTTGCATGTAGAGAATTCGCCGAGGCACGGCGACCTTGGTTGGATCGACCGGAACGTCCTCGGCGTACGGCGTTTCCTCTTCGTCTTCGGTCGCGTAGACCAATTCGGTCTCGTCGTCGTAGACGACAAACTGGGAGAAGGGATCTTCGTGTTCCTGCTGCCCGGTGGGCTCGTCCGCTTCCAGCTCTTCTTGGGCAGCGTCCGAAGGCTGTTCGTCTTCCTCCGGAGCCGGCACTGCGATAGGCTCTTGGCATTTGGGGCACTTGGCCCGCGCGCCCGCTTTGCGCGAGCTTACGCTGAGACGGGCACCGCAATGTTCACAAGCAAAACGAATGGGCATGGAAACGAACTACTATCCGCCGGACGAGTCGGAGCGGTCATCTCGATCACCAAGAGCGTTGATGCCCAAGGCGCCGACCAACAGGACGACATCTGCGATCGTCAGCATAAGGGCGCTGACCGCGACCCAACGCAACACCTTGGCACCCGCGGCATCCAACGTGGCTTGCGCCAAGATAAACCCTCCCATCAGCACACCAAAGGCTACCACCAGGACCGGCAGGGAGAACACAAGGACTGTCAGGATTCGTCGTGGGATCATGGGGCCACTCGCATAAGATGGATAAAACATTATAGTTTTGCGGATTAGGGGACCTGTTGTCAATCGAGCGCGAGGCCCTGATTATGGCACGAAACGAACAACTCATCCGTCAGCACAAGATCCTGCAGGTCCTCGAACGCTTCCATTTTGGCCGCACATTGGACGAAATCCGGCAGGAACTACTGGACGAACTGGGCCTGTCGTCGCTGCACCAGCGCACCGTGCGTCGCGATTTGGAGGCCCTCCAGGCGGCCGGATTCAACATCGAGACGTACGAATTGCCGCGAGGCCGGGTGTGGAAGTTCGGTCCGGGGGCCAAAGGAACGCACAAGATTGCAGCGTCCGCCACGGAGCTGATCGCTTTGTCGTTGAGCCGCGATTTGCTGTATCCGCTGGCAGGCACACCGTTCTGGCTAGGGATCGAATCGTTCTGGAACAAGCTGCGCGATCAGTTGCCTGATTCGGTGTGGAGCCATTACGAGAAGTATCGGCAAGCGTTATTTGTGCGCGGCATGCCGGCCAAGTCCTACAAACCACAACACGGCGTCCTGGAAACGCTGCACCGCTCGATCCAGCAACACCGCGTGACCGAGATCGAGTACCAGCCCATCGGCAAGGACGCGGCGCGGCGAAAGATCGAACCCTATGCGGTCGTCTTTTACCAGTCCAGTTTGTACATCATCGCCGCGGCTGCGGAGATCGCGGAGGAGAGCCCCGAGCGGATACGCCATTGGAAGCTGGACCGCTTCATCAGAGCGACGGCGTTGGACGAATGGTTCAAGCTTCCCGCGGATTTTGACTTGGAGCAGCATTTCGGCGAGAGTCTAGGCATCTTTTCCGCCGCCGGGAAAGCGAAGAATTTCAAGATACGCATTAGCGCCCGGGCGGCGCCGTGGGTAATCGAAGATCCCTGGCATCCGGATCAGCAAACCAAGCGAACGGACGACGGGGGCATTATTCTGACGGTCAAAGCCGCGCACGAACTGGAGATCATCCCTCGCGTGCTCAGCCTGGGCAATGAAGCCGAAATCCTCGCTCCCGTCGCCTGTCGCAAGCGTGTCGCGCAAATGATCCAAAGCATGATGGAACGTTACGCGGGAGATTAGCAGCGGACCGATTCCGGGGCTTGTCGCGTTTGGTTTGATAATCAGCGTTTCGGATTGTGTGGCACGGCCTACTTGTTTCGCCGGAACACAGCTACGGGTATAACAGGAATTATCGGCCAGCACGCGCCCAGCAACGTGTACCGAAATGACTCTCCAGTTTTTTCAGTGTGGCACTGCTCGAAACGACCCGGGCTTACCATGTCTGATCGCTTTCCATCGTTTCGAGCAGTGTTGCGCTGGCGCGCGATTCAGCACTGCTGGGAATCGTGGTGGGTCGTGTGGCGTGGATGACGCGTCCGATTCCCAGCAGTGCCACACGTTCCGAAAACAGCCGCAGTTCTCCAATCGTGTCCAGAAAGGATCTCCTCATGAAATCAACATCCGCAGCAATTCTGTTCCTGTTCCTTCTGTCGTGTCCCGCGACCAAGACACTGGCTGAACTCAAAGCAGGTGCGGCGGTCATCGACGTGACGCCTATCCAGCTTCCCGTCCTGGTTAACGGCGGCATGACCAGTCGCAGTGCGGACAGGGTCAAGACGCCCATAAACGCCCGAGCGATCGTGCTGGACGACGGCCGCGAGCGTCTAGGAATCGTGGTCGTGGACAGTTGCATGATGCCGCGTCCGCTACTGGACGAGGCGAAGAGCCTGGCGGCCAAGCGGACGAAGATCCGGCCCGACCGCATTTTGATCTCGGCATCGCACTCGCACACCGCACCGGCGTCTATGGGTTGTCTGGGCACGGACGCCGATCCGAACTACGTGCCCTTCCTTCGCGAGAAACTGGCCGAGGCCCTGGCGGCCGCCGAGGCGAATCTCGAACCGGCGCAAGTAGGCTGGGCCGTCGGAAATGCGGCAGAATTCACCGCACTGCGGCGTTGGATTCGCCGGCCCGATCGAATCGCCGAGGATCCCTTTGGCAATCCCACGGTGCGTGCCAACATGCACGCCGGACGCAATTGGGATGACGTGACCGGCGAATCCGGCCCGGAGGATCCCGATTTGTCGATCATCTCGTTCCAGGCGATAGACGGACGTCCGATCGCCGTCTTGGCCAATTTCTCCATGCACTACTTCGGCGACCAGGCGCTGAGCGCCGACTACTTCGGTCTCTTCTGCGAAGGGCTCAAATCGCGTCTTGCCACCGACCAGGACGACAGCCACCCGCCCTTTGTCGGAATCATGGCCCACGGCTGCAGTGGAGATATCTGGCGACGCGACTACACGAAACCCGTTCCGACTAGGGAGAAGGATCATACGATCGACAGTTTCGCAGAAGGTCTGCTGGATATCGCAATGGATGGCTACAAGGCGATCGTTTACCGCGGGGACGTGGATCTGGCCATGGCCGAGGCGCGACCGACTCTGAATTACCGCGTGCCGCACAAACAGCGTCTTGAGTGGGCCCGCGGCATCGTCGACGAAATGGGTGATCGACCACCAAAGAGCACGCAGGAGGTCTACGCACTGGAACAAATCATCCTCGACGAACGGCAGTCGACCGAAATCGTCATTCAGGCGCTTCGTATTGGCGACATCGGTATCGCCACTACGCCCAACGAGACCTATGCCCTGACCGCTCTGAAGCTGAAACTGCAAAGCCCGCTCTCGAACAACATGGTGATCGAGTTGGCCAACGGCGGCGACGGTTACATCCCGCCGCCGGAACAACTTCTGCTGGGAGGCTACAACACGTGGCCGGCCCGTTCCGCGGGATTGGAAGTTCAAGCCGAACCGAAGATCACCGAAACGGCACTCGGGCTGCTGGAAGAAGTGGCTGGCCGGCCGCGTCGCGTCTTCAAACAGTCTTGTGGCCCTGCCTGCGAAGCCATCCTGAAAGCCAAGCCGGCGGCCTACTGGCGAATGGACGAGTTTGCAGGTCCCCTGGCCGTTGATTCAACCGCGCAGAGTTGCGATGCCACATACGAGCCCGCCGTGGCATACTTCCTGGAAGGTCCACGATCCGATGCCTTTTGCCTGGATGGCGAGACGAATCGTGCGGCACATTTCGCCGGCGGACGGTTGCGAGCGCGAATCGCAAATCTGAGCGAGAAGTATTCGGTTTCGCTTTGGATCTGGAACGGCATGCCCGCGGATGCCCGCGAGACCTCGGGCTGGATGTTCTCGCACGGCCGCGACTATGGTCTCGGTCCCAACGGGGATCACCTTGGCATCGGCGGCACGGCGAGTGAACCGGGAAAATTGGTCTTTCTGCACGGCAACGATGCAGAGGGCGCTAAGCCAGCCGTGGGCCGCACGGAGATTGCGCGGTGGACCTGGAACCATGTCGTGTTCGTCCGCGACGGCCAGCAAGTGCGGGTCTACTTGAATGGGAATCCGAAAGCGGAGATCGAGGCAAAATCACCAGCCGATTTTCCCAACGGCTTTGACCGATTCTTCCTCGGCGGCCGCTGCGACCGTGAATCGAATTGGGAAGGCCGCCTGGATGAGATCGCCGTTTTCGATCGCGCACTCACCGCAGAAGAGATCGAGGCGTTATCGGTACAGTAACCATCCTGACCAGTAGGTCCCGGCTGCCGGACGGGACCTCCGGCTTGTTGGAGTTCACGCTTTAGCGTGCCGGGATCGGCGAAACGCGTCGGAGAAGACACGCTAAAGCGTGAACTCCAACAACGAGGCCGCACAGAAGGAGCCAAACATGAAAAAAGCCGCTATCCTGTTTCTGACTGCTGTCGCTTTGTGTCGTCCGGCATCCGCCGCTCGACCTAACATTGTCTTCATCTTCACCGACGACCAAGCGCCCTTTGCGGTTGCTGCGGCCGGTGACAAACGCTTCATCACGCCCAACATCGACCGCATCTTTCGCGAAGGCGCTCATTTGACCAACAGCTTCGTCACCACACCCGTATGCAGCCCCAGTCGCGTTGGATTGATCGCCAGTCGCTACGGGACCGAAATGGGCATCACCGATTGGATCAACCCGGGCAGCGAGTCAACACTGGGACTCGCCCCGCAAACAACCACTTGGCCTCAGTTGCTGGCCCGTGCCGGCTACCGCAACGCGTTGTTCGGCAAGTGGCATCTGGGGACCGAGGACAAATACCATCCGACTCAGTTTGGCTATCACGAGTTCCTGGGAATTCGTACCGGCGGCTGTCCACCCAAGAATCCCGTGCTGGAACTGCTCGACGGCCAGGTGAAGAAGGTCGAGGGCTTCACATGCGACATCTTCACCGACCATACCCTGCAATTCATCCGCGAGAATCGTCAGCGACCGTTCGCCGTCTCGCTGCACTTCCGGGCACCGCACGCCCCTTGGCTGCCGGTGCGCGACGAGGACTGGGAGCCGTTCAAGGATCTTGACCCGGAGATCCCCAACCCGGACTATCCGAACCTGAACGTGGCCCAAGTCAAGAAGCGGACCCGAGAATACCTGGCGGCCGTCAAGAGCATCGACCGTAACGTGGGACGGGTCTTGGGCCTGTTGGACGAGTTGGAACTCTCGGCGAACACAATCGTGATCTTTACCAGCGACCACGGTTACAACCTCGGCGAGCACGGCGTCTGGTACAAAGGCAACGCCATTCGCATCTTGACGAAGAATCCGCCGCAAGAATGGAAGAACATCCCGCCCAACCGGCGGCCGAACCTGTGGGACACGTCACTGCGCGTGCCGACCGCCGTGCGTTGGCCGGAGGTCATCAAGCCGGGCACGAACGTAACGCACACGGTCTCGAATCTCGACTGGTATCCCACGCTGTTGGCAATGGCTGGCGTCGACTTGCCGCCAGAAGTCACGATTCGCGGACGCGACATCACGCCGTTGTTGCGAGGCGACTCGGTCGATTGGGACGACGATCTGTACGTGGAATACAGCATGCACCACGGCGCTACCACGCACATGCGCGGCTATCGCACGCCGCAATGGAAGCTGATGCGCGATTTCGCCAGTCCGGGACGCGCCGAGTTGTACGACCTCGAGAACGATCCCGATGAGCGCACGAACCTGATCGAATCCGACGACCCGGTTCACGTGCGCATACGAAAAGAACTTGACGGCAAGATTCTCAAGCAGATGCAGGCTCTGGGCGATCCGGCGCTGTAGGTTGGTTATACATTGGAGGTTATAGATGTCAGCAAGAAAGTGGACAAGACGCGAGCTGCTGAAAGCAGGTGCCGCGACCATCGCTCTGCCGGCCATCGTGCCGGCACACGTTCTCGGGCGGGGTGGTTCCGTGCCTGCAAGTGAAACGGTCAAGGTGGGGATCGCCGGACTGGGCGGCCGGGCGCGATGGATCCTGCTGAACGAAGACCTGCCGGGCGGCAAGATCGTTGCCGTTGCCGATTGTTGCCTGCCTCGATGCGAGCAAATGGCGTCTGCGGTGGCCAAGCAGCGTCCCGATCTACGGCCGGATTCTTGGAAACAATTTCCCGACATTCGGCAAATGCTCGACAAGGAAAAGCTCGACGCGGTGTTCGTCGAGACGACCGCGCATGCCCGCGTCTGGTGCATGATGCACGCATTGACGGCTGGCTGCGACGTGTACGGCGAAAAACCGCTGACGCTGACAATCCAGGAAGGTCGCCCCTTGTCCGATGCCGCTCGCAAGCTGGGTCGCATCCTGCAGACCGGGACCCAACAACGCTCGATGCCGATAAACGCCTACTGCAGCAAGCTGGTCCGCGAGGGGGCGATTGGCAAGGTCAAGGAAGCAATCGTCTACAACTTCGAAGGTCCCGCCGTCTGGCAGCCGCAACCCGAGCAGCCGATCCCGCAGGGACTCGACTGGGACCTGTGGACCAACCAAGTCGAACTGCGTCCCTACCACCCGTCGCTCCATCGTGGCTGGTCGAGATGGGAGGCTTACGACGGCGGTGGGCAGTCTTGGGGCGTGACGGGCTGGGGCACACATTCGCTCGATCAAGTCCAGTGCGCTCTTGGCACGGATGATACTGGACCGGTCGAAATCTGGCTTGAAGAGAAAGACAAGAACGGCTGGCCTCGTGTCATGATGCAGTATGCCAGCGGGACGTTGTTGAAGCTGATCGGCGAGCGTCACACGATGGAGGATTTGGGCGCCATCTTCCGCGGCGAAAAGGGCAACATCGAGATCCTTCGCGGTCATGCGCGGGCGAATCCACCGGAGTTGCTCAAAGATGCTCCGCCAGACACGACCGGCGGACCGAAGGAGTCGATCCCGCACATCGCAAATTTCCTCGAATGTGTCCGTACTCGCCAGAAGCCGGTCGCCGATGCCGAGACCGGCCATCGAGCCACAACCGTCTGTCACTTGATCAACATTTGCCGCAAACTCGGCCGGAAACTGCAATGGGATCCGCAGACCGAGAAGTTCGTCGGCGACGACGAGGCCAACAAACTCGTCGCCCGGCCACGCCGTTCCGGCTACGAACTGCCGCCAGTCACATAGCGAGGCCCAATAGTAGGTCCCGTCTGCCGGACGGGACCTGCGAGTTGCTGGAGTTCACTACTTAGCGTGCCCGAAGACACGCTGAAGCGTGAACTCCAGCGATAAAATTCCAGGTCCCGTCCGGCAGACGGGACCTACTGAAAGCGAAAACGGTAACCGTCCCATGAACGGAGATTCGAAATGAAGATTCGTAGTCACGTGTTGCTCTTGGTGATCACAGGACTTCTGGCCGCTCAACGGACTGCGCAGGCCGCTGGCGAGGATTCCGCCGACCAGCCGCGAGACTGTTGGATGAAGATGCCAACGGTCAGTGTCATGACCGGCTTCATCTACGAACCGCTGGAGCCTTACACGATCCAGCAGTGGATGGAGAACCTGGGCATCGAGTTCGACGCAGACCAATGGGTGAAGGATTTCAAAGAGACGGGCGCGACGCACCTGGTTTTCTATGACAAGTGGATCGACGGGTTGGTTTTCCACGATACCAAGACCACCGATTTCAAAACCAAACGCGACTTCGTGCGCGAATTGGCTGCGGCCTGTCAGCGCCAGGAGCTTCCGCTAATCTTCTACTTCAATGCTATCAGCGACGGCAACCCGGAATTTGACGAATGGTCGACGCTGGACAAACAGGGAAAGCCGATTGTATTCAGCCCGCGCTGGCCGACGCGCTACCAGACTCTGCATTCGCCTTTCCATCAGAAAGCGGTCGAACAGGTGCGCGAATTGCTCACCAACTATGGTCCCATCCATGGTATCTGGCACGACATCTTCCACGAGCGGTTGAACACATCGAGTCCGTGGGTCGCGAAAGGCTATGAGGAAATGTTCGGCGAGCCCTTCGAAAAGGCCTCGCCGGCACGGTTAGCCGAATTCAACGCCCGCACGCTGGCGGGCTATCTGGACGAGATCGACGTGATCCGGCGCGAGCAGGGGCAGACGGCCTGCATCTACACCGCAAACGGCTCGGGCAGCAGCTTTCTGCCGGCGGGCATCTGGACCGACCTGGTAGGTTCCCGGCTTCAGTACTTGTTCAATGAAGGCCACGGTTTTGCTCGCAACGATCAACTTGCCCGTATGGCTTGGGTGTTGCCCAAACCGCTGGACATCAATTTCAAACTCGGCAGTTCCTGGTTCTCGCCTTTGGGGGATGTACCGCCTCCGTCGCACTTGACGGACAAGCAAGCCATCGCGGGGACGGCAATTGTGATTTGCCAGGGCGCCGGCGTCCATTGGGCGTTGACCCCGGGCCATTCGGGCACCTTTGGCGAGGACCTCGAGCGAGCCAAAGCCGCCGGCGCGTGGTTCCGCCAGGTGAAGCCTTATGTCAAGGACGCCCGGCCATACGCCGACGTGGCAATCGTGGTCGGCACGCCAGCAGCGGGAGGACCGGGACTGCCAGGCGCGAATCCGTTTTGGAGTCGCTATCAGGGTGTACAACAGGGCGCGTGGCAAAGTGCTGTCACGATTAGCGACGCGTTACTGCGCCGCGGCGTATTCAGTCGGTTGTTGTACATGTCGGCCCAGGGCGGCAGTTGGCCCGCGGCGCTCGACGAATACCGCGCCGTCATCGTTCCAGAACTGGCCGTGCTCGACCAGACGCATCTGGATCAGTTGCGCGAGTACGCCAAGGGCGGAGGCCACCTGATCGCGTTTGGGCATGCCTCGCTACTGGACGAGAAGGCCCAGCGGCGGGAAGCCTACGGCCTAAGCGACTTGTACGGCGTCCGGTGGACGGGCGAGGTAGCCTTCCCCGCGGATTCGCAAAAGGCAACGATCAAAGTCGATTCCGAGTACAACGAAGCGTTCGGGGCCAACGTCCTGGCGGGCGGCCCAGGAGAAGCGTGGGCATCGGGCGGCACACCGATGCCGCATTGGATCGAATTGACACTACCTAAGCGCGTCGACGCAGCCCGCGTCGAGGTGGTCAACCGGCACGGCCCGTACCAGATCGCTGATGTCGAAATCGAAGCGTTCGAGGGAGATGAATGGAAGCAAATCGCCTCGGTTCAAGGTGCGTCCACTCGTGAAATCGTGATGCCGCTGACACCCCCGGTGCAAGTCGAGAAACTTCGCGTCAAGATCCTGAAGGAACTGTTTCAGGGCGAGGACCGGCAGTACGCCGACGTGCGAGCCGTCCGTGTGGTAGACACGAAGGGACGCGATTGGGCCGGTGGCTCGGCCGCCCGGATTCCGCTGGTCTTCGACGATCCGGACATGGGACGGGCCTTCGGCGATCCGCCAGTTGCCTGGGCGCCGATGGCGGTCAGCGTCGAGCCGACAACCGCCAAGATCGTTGCGCACCTTCAAGCGAAAGGTCCGGCTGCGGCTATCTTGAGCAACCGTTTCGGCGAGGGCAAGGCGCATCTATTCACGACCAGCGACGGAGCCTTCCGTATCGAACATCCGTTTTGGAGTGGGTTGGCGCGACTGGCGGCGACCGAGCCGACACTTGTGGTCAACCCGGAGGATCAGCGCCGCTACCGCTTTATCATGACGCGCAGCGCCAACGCCCACGTATTGCACGTGATTGATTCCCAGACAGACTCGCCCAACAACCCGCCACGGCAAGTTTCGGTATCCCTGTTGTCGGCGAGGCTAGGCGACCCAGCAAGTGCGACTCAAGTCGGCACCGACGAACCGCTGACACTGTCAAGAGATGGTGGGAGAATCTCCCTTGTCGTCCAGCCCGATCCCGTGGCCACCATTCTTTTGAAATAGGAGCACACGGCGGTCAGGGCACCGACGCGGCTTCGGGTGCAGCTTCTACCCTGCCTTCCGCCCGTACCCGGTGGCGACCACTACGATCATCAGCGGGAACAAGATAAGCCCGTAGAAGATGAATGGGGCTTCCTGTGCCCACGAGAGCACCTGGACAAACTCGTAATCCTTGGCCAGCGTCCGCTGGATCCCCGCGGCTGCCACGATCGGTGCACTATATGGCAGGATGTAGGGAAACGAACAGGAGATCGTGTCCATCAGGTTGGCGCTGCGGTGCGGATGGATTTGGTGTCGTTTGCGAAGCCGGTTGGCCAAGGGGCCAACGGTGATCATAGCGACGGTGTTCACCGAGACGCACAGATTGGCGAACGAAATCATTGCCACGATCGTGCCTTCCGCGCTGCGCACGCCGCGCGCCACCGTGCGGTCCAGCCATGCCATTAACTGCGCAAGAAAGCCGGAATCGGCCATGATGCCCATGGACGTCACCAGTAGCAGCGTCAGGATGCAGATGGGGATCAGTGACATTGCGCCGTCGACGGCACTGCCTTCCACCAAGCCTTCGTGCGTAACGTGCAATACGTCCCGCAATGGGAACACGCCGCAAAGCGGCCCAATCACCAGGGCGGCGATGATCCCGGCGGTGAGCGCGGCCAGAAAGTTTCGCCCGATCACGGCGACGAAGAATACGATGGCTGCGGGAATCAGCATGGGAAGTCCCGCCGGATCGGCTGTATCGGCTATCAGCCGTTCTGCTTTCTGTATATCAACGGCTGCCTCGCCACCTCCGAAGAGGGCGAACAGCACGCAAGAGAGCCCGGCGGCGATCAGCACGTACTTCAGCCGCGAGCGTACCACACCTGCGACGTCGGTCTCTTGTGTGGCAGCCGAAACGATCGTCGTGTCTGAAATTGGGGCAAGGTTGTCGCCCAACGCGGCGCCGCTGATGATTGCTCCCATGACAGCCGCCGGGTCGGCACCCAGCACGATGCCGGCCGGATACATCACCGCCGTGAAGCCAAGCACGGTGCCCATACCGGTGCCGACCGTCACTGCGAACAACGCCGACGACACGAACACCAAGACGGTGAAAGCCGCGCCAGTGACGTCCAGCTCGGCGCCGATCCAGACAATGGCCTCCACCAAGCCCGAGTCCTTCAGGATTCCCGAGAATGTACCAGCCCACAGCCAAGCCACGATCGCAACAGTGGCCGTGCGATCTGCCATCAGGGCAAAGACCCGCTCGGTGTACACTCCCGGCCGGCGGGCCAACAGTAACCCAAGTGATATGCCGGCCATCGCCGCCAGGATCATGCCCTCGACCACCGGTGCCCCGGCAATCACGAGGGCACCAGTTGCCACAATGAACACAACCAGTGGCACAACGCTCGTCCAGGCCCCACCTCGGAATTCAATATGTTCGTCCATGGTGTATCGTCCAGTAGGAAGGCTCGGTTGGCGGCGATCCTTGCAGTGGTCCCGCTAAAACCGCCGAGAACGTTGCCAAGAGTCTAATGGCCTCCGTGCCTCTTGGACAGCACCACGAGAGGTTTTGCGTCCCCAGATCATCCGCGTCTGTTGAAATGGCCGCGTGTCTTGTTACAGTCTAGATCGGTGCGTGCATCGCGTGGGGCACGTTTCCAACGTGCCGATAACGCAATGGCACGTTGGAAACGTGCCCCACGTCAAGATCGCGGCCAAGACAGAGAACCACGCTACCAAGAATCGGAGGAGATAAAGTGTTGTTACAGACAAATCTCGGTAGGTACGCGGCCATCGCGCTGATCTGCGTCGCGAATCGAGCTTTCTCACAAGAGACAAACGTCGCCGAACAAGGCTTGGCGCAAGAGATCCTCGCGGCCAGCGGAATCAAAGGCGGAGTCGTGGTTCACCTCGGCTGCGGCGACGGCAAACTCACCGCCGCGCTGCACGCCAACAGCAGCTACCTGGTGCACGGACTCGACACCGATGCGGCAAATGTCGCAAAGGCCCGTGAGTATATCCATTCGATGGGATTGTATGGCCAAGTATCGGTGGACAAATTCGATGGCAAGCATCTGCCGTACGCAGACAACCTGGTGAATCTGATCGTGATGCGGGATGCAGGATGCGAGGTGCGAGATGAGGAGATTCTGCGAGTCTTGGCACCGGGGGGCGTTCTGCTGAAGATCTCGCCCGACACCCGAAACCCGAAACCCGAAACCTCAATCCGCAAGCCTTGGCCGGACGATATCGACCAGTGGACGCACTTTCTGCACGATTCATCAAACAACGCCGTTGCCCAAGATACGCAGGTGGGGCCGCCGCGGCGACTGAAGTGGAAATGCGGCCCATTGTGGTCGCGCAGCCATGAATTCATCTCCAGCGTGCCGGCCATGATCTCGGCAGGTGGGCGGATGTTCTATGTCGTCGACGAAGGGCTGACAAGCATCACCGCCGATCCCGTTCCGGACCGCTGGGTGCTGATCGGCCGCGATGCCTTTAACGGCATCCTGCTGTGGAAGCGACCGCTTCCCGATTGGCGCGGCGATGAATGGCGAGGGGCGGCTCTACGCGGGAGGCCGCCAAGCGCACCGCGACGAATTGTGGGCGACAGCCGCCACTTGTACGCGACGCTCAGCCATCGCGGTCCGCTCGAAGTGCTCGATCCGGCCACCGGCAAGACGTTGCGCACGATCGACGGCACGGACAACACTCAGGAGATTATGCTCTGCGATCGCACGTTGGTTCTCCGTCTGGCTCCGATTGCGGCAAGAAACGCGAAGGTAAGAGGAGAAATCACTGCCGTTGACGCCGACACCGGGCAAATCCGTTGGCGAGCTACTGCTGACCGGTATCTGTCCCAGACGCTGGCTGCGGCCGACGATCGCGTCGTCTACAGCACCGGCACCGATATCGTCTGCCTGACCTTGGATGGCGGCGAGGAATCATGGCGTCAGCCTACCGGGGCAGGCAAGAGAGCCGGCGAGAGGACGCTCATCCTTCACCGCGATCTCGTACTCGAAGGCGGCGGAAACAATATCGTTGCCCGCTCGGCAAAGACCGGCGAGACCCAATGGTCGGCAAAAACGGGCGGCGGGTCGATGCGGCCCATGGACATGTTTGTGGCACAACAATGCGTTTGGCATGCTTCGCCGGATGGTATCACCGGTTATGACTTGGCTACGGGCAAGCCAGCCAAGGTCATTGATCCGTCGAGCGTACAGAGCCCGGGGCATCACCTTCGCTGCTACCGCGCCAAGGCAACCGAGCGGTTCCTGATCACTCAGTTCCGCGGCGCCGAGTTTGTCAGCCTGACCGACGACAATCATGCGAACAACGATTGGATCCGCGGAGCGTGCCGTTACGGCGTGATGCCCAGCAACGGCTTGCTGTACGTCCCCCCGACGCCCTGTTTCTGCTATCCAGGCGTCAAATTGACCGGGCTCCTTGCGCTGGCTCCTGCAGACAAATCGAAAAGTGATGAGGTCAAGGAGTCGAAGGGTGACCGGACCAGTCGTCTTGAGCGCGGCCCTGCCTTCGGTTCATTGGACATTGGTTCTTCGTCATTGGTCATTTCCTCCGATTGGCCGATGTACCGCCATGACGCGAGCCGAAGTGGGGCTACCGTTGCGGAGGTTCCGGCGCAGGTGTCCAGCGGATGGCAGGTGAATCTACGGGGACCACTGACGCCGCCGGTGGCTTGCGGCAACCGTGTATACGTGGCGGCCAAGGACCAGCACACGCTGTACGCGCTGGATGTGGACGACGGGGGCGAGCTTTGGCACTTTACAGCCGGCGGCCGGATTGATTCTCCGCCAACCGTTTACAGTGGTGGGGTTCTGTTTGGCTGTGCGGATGGCTCTGTGTACTGCGTGCGAGCCGCAGATGGCGAACTGGCTTGGCGCTTTCGAGCCGCTCCGGCCGATCAGCGGATCGTCGCGTTCAGCCAACTGGAATCTCCGTGGCGCGTTCACGGAAGCGTGCTGCTGGTAGACGGCATCGCCTATTGCACGGCGGGGCGTTCGACGTTCCTGGACGGTGGCATCTGGGTTTACGGGCTTGACCCGAAAACGGGCGAGGTCGTACACGAAACTCACCTGGACACATGGACGCCGACGCGCCAGGACGCCGTCGGCAAGCCCTATATCCCTTCATATCACATGGAAGGCACGCACTCGGACATCCTTGTCAGCCAAGGCGGCTACATCTACTTGGGACAGTACAAGTTCGACCGCAGACTCATCAAACAGGACGCACCGTTCGTCATGCGCGATCCGGACAATCCGGTTGTGGCCTTGGACATCTCGAAGGAAGGATACACCGTAGCGGATCCGGACTTGAGCAAGGGATACGAATACATCCGAAGCTTCCACCGGTACATGGAAAGTGCGCATCCCGAATTGGCCGAACAGTACAAACAGAAGTACGGCGGGATGAGCATGGGCGACCGGCACACCGGGATTCACCTTGCGCCCACCGCCGGGTTCCTGGACGACACGTGGTTCAACCGGACCTTCTGGATGTACTCGGCCAACTGGCCCGGTTGGTATCACGCGCACCGAGGCGCGAAGACCGGGCAGTTGCTCGTCATGGGACCTGAAAGGACTTACGCCCTGCAGGTATTCCCAACGCGGAACAGGCAAAGCCCGCTGTTCACGCCCGGTGACAAGGGCTATCTCCTGCTGGCCGACGACAACGACACCGAACCCGTGCTGGACGACCTGACTCGAGGCGCCACAAAAGGGCTCGGATACACCCGTCTTCAACCTCCCGTTTGGTACGACTGGGTCCCCGTACGCATCCGCGGAATGGTCCTGGCAGGAAAACACCTGTTCGTCGCCGGCCCACCGGACGTCGTGGACGCGGACGACCCGATGGCATCGTTTGAAGGCCGCAAAGGTGCCATGCTGCGAGTGTATTCAGCCGCCGACGGGAAGAAGCTGGCCGAAACCACGCTCCAGTCGCCACCCGTGTTCGACGGCCTGATCGCAGCCTCCGGCCGCTTGTTCATGTCGACAACGGACGGGCATGTCGTTTGCCTTGGACGAAAGTAGGCTGGAGAAGCTCGATCGCGAAGGAAGCGACGTCGAGGGCTGCAGAAATCGCTTGCCAGACCGTGGCATGAGGGAATTAAGGTAATGAACCGTATATCGTCACTCCAACTCGTGGGTTCTTTTCCTGCAAAGCGTTTGGGCGTTCGACTTCCGTGGAGCGTGCTGATCGCAGTTGTGATCGCGTGCCTGAGTTTCTTCCGTGCGGCAGTCGGTGACGACCGGGTTGCGGCGATCCTCGACGACACGGGCGTCAAAGGCGGACTGGTCGTCCATGTCGGCTGTGGCGACGGGAAACTGACCGCCGCGTTGCGAGCAAACGACAGCTACCTGGTCCACGGCCTCGATGCCGACGCCGAGAACGTCGCCGCGGCCCGCGAACACATCCAGTCGCTGGGGCTGTATGGCAACGTGTCCGTCGATCGTCTGAGGGGCGGTCGCCTGCCGTATGCCGACAATTTGGTGAACTTGGTTGTGATGCAGGATGCGGGGCGCGGAATACGGGACGAGGAGATCCTGCGGGTACTGGTACCGGGAGGTGTCCTGCTGAAGATCTCACCTGACACCCGAAACCCGACACCCGGAACCTCTATCCGCAAGCCCTGGCCCGCGGGGCTCGACCAGTGGACTCATTGGGACCACGGGCCGGATCGGAATCCCGTTTCCCAGGACGTGTTCGTCGGTCCCCCGCGACGTACGCAATGGATGGACGGACCGGCGTGGTCGAAGAAGCACTGGGGGCCTCGCATCAGCGCCATGGTGACCGCCGGC
>JACKQG010002693.1_pt1 | contig 22777 bp, 19 predicted proteins | sample 8237621 | NCBI WGS metagenome assembly JACKQG01 (sample SAMN15677084, study PRJNA649215) | marine metagenome | biome: marine; feature: Black Sea; material: saline water; isolation source: suspended particulate matter (SPM) from the Black Sea western gyre | collected 2013-06-09/2013-06-10 | depth... | reverse complement strand
CGCGCCAGGTCGAGGGAATCGTCGATCGTGGCGTGGGGCGGGTGGGTTCGCCAGGAACCTTGATCGAGGACGAAACCCTAGACGGCGGGCAGCCACTTTTTGTACTGGCTGTTCACGTTGAGGCTCCTAAGGGCAGAGCAAAAGCTGGGATCTCGGTAGAGGACTTCGTTTTGGGTTTGGCCTGGGCAGATTTATCCACAGGCGTTTTCCGCTGTGCATCGACCACGGTTGGCCGTTTCGCGGAAGAATTGGCCAGGATTCAACCGGCCGAGGTCCTGTTTGCGGATTTGTCGGAGTCGGACAGTTTGTTTGAGGTGACTCAGCAGCTCCGCAACACGGTGTCCCGCGAAGAAATTCCTTGCACCCATCGACCTCCATGGGCTTTCGACGCACCGCGGGGGCGTCGGGATATGTGTGAGCAGTTGCAGGTCAAAACCTTGGAGGCGTTCGAGGTCGATGAATGTGCGGAATTGCTGGCGGCGGGCGGCGGGTTGCTGGATTTTTTGCGCGATACTCAGAAGAATGCGCTGAGCCAAATCCGGGACTTGCAGGTGCACCGGGCGTCGCAATATTTGATTTTGGATAAAGCCACTCGGCGCACTCTAGAAATAACTCAGTCGCAACAAGATGGCGGTCGCGACGGCACTGTGTTGGAAGTATTGGACCGCACCCGCACGCCGATGGGGGCGCGCTTATTAAGGCAGTGGATGCTGGAGCCTTTGGTGGATTGTGCTGCCATTCAAGCGCGCCATGATGCGGTCGAATATTTAGTCAACGCAGGCGAGGTTCGGCACAGCATTCGTCAGACATTGAAAGGGTTGGGCGATATGGAACGGGTCAGCGCCAAGGTTGCCGTCGGCAGAGCTGGGGCGCGGGAACTGCAATCCTTGGCGGCAACTTTGCTGCGGATTCCAGAGTTACATACTGCCTTGGATCAACCCAGTGGGCTTGACGAAATTGGTTCGATGTTAAGTGAATTACGGTTCCGATTGAATCCGTGTCAAGATTTGGCCGAGCGCATTGATCGCACCTTGAAGGAAGGTGCGCCGTTGGGCTTGAAGGACGGTGGATTGATCCGTGACGGCTTCAATGAGCGTGTCGACGAGCTGCGCGGCCTTGCTCAAGGCGGCAAACAATATTTGGCCGAATTGCAGCAAAGAGAAATGCAGCGAACCGGTATTTCGACGCTGAAATTGGGCTTTAATCGAGTATTTGGCTATTACATTGAGGTCAGTCGTTTGCAGTCCGAGCGGGTGCCGGAAGACTACATTCGCAAGCAGACTTTGAAAAATGCCGAGCGCTATATCACGCCCGAGTTAAAGGAATACGAAGGCAAAGTGCTGGGTGCGGAAGAAAAGTTAAAGGCGTTGGAGTACGACCTGTACACCGAACTGCGTGCAGCGGCGATGGAGCAGGTGGATGCATTAATGGGCACCGCCCAGGCCCTGGCTGAGCTCGATGTATACGCCAGTTTGGCTGAGGTCGCGGTGCAAGCGCGTTACGTGCGGCCCGAGCTTTCGGATCAGCATGAAGAGTTACAAATCGTTGGCGGCCGCCACCCGGTGGTTGAGGCGTCTGCGTTAGAGGAACCTTTTGTGCCTAACGATACGCGCTTGGGCGGAGATGCCGAGCAATTGGCGATTTTGACCGGCCCCAACATGAGTGGTAAATCCACTTACCTACGCCAGACCGCATTGATTGTGCTGCTCGCGCAGATGGGCTCTTTTGTGCCGGCCGAAAGTGCGCGGATCGGATTGGTCGACCGGGTTTTCACCCGCCTCGGCGGTGGCGACGACATTAGTCGTGGCGCGTCCACCTTCATGGTGGAGATGGTCGAAACAGCCAACATTTTGCGCCACGCTTCGACGCGTTCCTTGCTGCTACTCGATGAAGTCGGCCGCGGCACCAGCACCTTCGACGGTCTGGCAATCGCCTGGGCAGTTTGCGAGCACGTTCATAACCGGCTCGGTTCTCGCTGTTTATTCGCCACTCACTACCATCAATTGACCGATTTGGCGGTCAGCTTGCCGCGCGCGCGCAATTTGAACGTGGCGGTGCGCGAGTGGGGGGATGAAATCGTTTTCCTGCATCGCATTGACGAAGGCGGTACCGATCGAAGCTATGGCATACACGTCGGCCGTCTCGCTGGGCTTCCCGCCGACGTCCTGAGCCGTGCCGCTGAAGTATTGCGGCGCCTAGAGCGTGAGGAAGAGGATTTGAGCCAGCGCATTTTGCATAAGGTGGCCACCGAGGAAGCCAAACCGGCTGCATCGCCCCAACCCGGCCTGGTCCAGTCCAGCCTCTTTCAACTCTTCGCTGAGCGCGGCGAGGAAGATTTGGCCGCCCAGATCCTGCGTTTGGATGTCAACGAGCTGACTCCGATTCAAGCTTGGCAATTGCTGGACCGGGTCAAAAAAGGCTTGGAATAAAGGGAATCAGCGCTTGGTATAAAGGGAATCGGTCGCAAATTTCCGCCGCCCGCCCGTCAGACAAATGCGTAACAGATTCGCCTAGTACGGCGAATTAGGGGGTAGAAGTTGACAGACTGCCATAAAGCACTAATATGGTGCTTAATAACAAAATTCCTGCCATGCTCTTCACCGATCTAATTCAGAACCTAGACCTGGATGATTTCGATGCCACCAGCAAAAAAATGCTGCTTAAACTGGATCGAAGCGGGGAAGGTGTAGAGTTTTCTTTCCAGCGAGCTGGCTCTAAGTCAGGTCAAGAGAGCAACTTGCTGTCTATGTATAGGCGAGAGGTTGCGGCGATTCCATGTATGGATCGGCAAGAAGAGGTCGGTTTTTGCATGGGAGTGGAATTCCTTTGGATGCGCTTAAAGCTAGCGCGTGCGGCTTCGGGCTTCGCGGAGGACGAAATTCACCGCTATCCAGGTGTGGATGATCTCAAATGCTCCACCTGCCCCTCGGGTCGTGAACGATTCTGCCTAGGCTGTGCCCCGGTGGATTTGGCGGGGGAGATTCGGGCTCGACTGCGTGCTCGTACCCAAGAATTTGTTGCCGCTCGTAACGAATTGATGGAACGCCACCTGTTTATCGTCTTCCGTTTGCTGGAGCGTTATCGCCACTCTGGTGTGCCGATGGAGGACCTGGTCCAAGAGGCTAACTTCAGCCTGTTTAAGGCAGTGCAAGGCTTCGATTTCAAACGCGGGGTTCGCTTCAAGACCTATGCTGGTTATTGGGTGCTGCAAGCTTTCCTGACTGCGATTTACAACCAAAGCCGGACTGTCCGGGTGCCAGCCTACATCCAAAAGGCCATGAAAAAGATTCGCGATGCCTCTAACGGCCGCGATCTTTCTCACGCCGACGTCGCCCGTATCTCCAAATCGTCCGGTGTGCCCGCCGATTTGGTGCGAACCGCGCTTGCCGGAAACCGCTACACCTTGTCTCTCAATCGAATTATAGACGAGGACGGTTCGCCGATGATGGATATGGTCGAAGCCAAGGATGGCTCCTTAGAGCCAGACTTTGCAGAAGACCGACGGTTGTCCTACCATTTGGCTGACGCCGTATCTCGCCTTTCGGATCGCGAACAAACGGTACTGACGATGCGCTTTGGCTTGATGGGCGACCAACCTCGCACTCTGGCTGAAGTTGGTAAGCGCTTAGGCGTAAGCTTAGAGCGAGTGCGTCAAATTCAAAAAAATGCACTCGAGAAGATACGCTCCGGCAAAGGAGCCATTCTTCTCGAGCAGTTTGCTTAAGGTTGCCTGGGATTAAACCATAGGCTTTTGATCTACGTTGAATTGCCCGTGCAAAATCTGGTTGGCGATTTTAACCATCAAGGTAAACAGCATGGCGCCGATGGCCAAGATGCCGATAGAGATGATGATTTCGTTCCAGGAAGGCACGTATTCAAAAATCTCGCCCAATGGATCCGGTGTCATTCCAGGAATGACCATGCCCATGCTTTTCTCCAGGTAGACGCCTAGGAAAATTAAAGCGCAGCCGATGTTCAAGGTGTAAGGGTTTTCCCGCAAGCGGCGGCTTAAGAACATTCCGAACGCCAAAACCGAGCAAATCACCGCGGTCCACATCCAAGGAACAATTGCGGTATGGCCATCGACTCCAGAGAACATGTAGTGAAGGTGAACCACGTGATCTTTGCCACCGTAGTATTCCTGGAATATTTCGGCAGACAGCAAGAACAGGTTAATGCCCATGAAATAAGCCATCAATTCGGCAATTTTCCAAATGGCTTCACGGCGGATATGGAAGCTGGTGAACCGGCGTAATAACTGCAGCGCAACCAGCAAGATAGCTGGGCCGGCACAGAAGGCGGAGGCGATGAAGCGTGGCGCGAGGATGGCAGTGTTCCAGTAAGGGCGGGCGATCAACCCGCTGTACAAAAATGCGGTCACCATATGAATGGCAATTGCAGCTGGAATTGAGAACCACACCATGAACATGAATAGGCGGTTGTTCGGCTCAGCTTTGCGGAACATTGTGAACAACAAATAGGTCACGATGCCAAAGTTAAGCAATACATAGCCATTCAAGGCAATGACATCCCAAGCCAATAAGGAGCTTGGAAGATTCAGGCGACCACCAAAGCCAGGCAGTAAGTGCCAAAAACGTTCTGGGCGGCCGATGTCGACCATCACGAATAAGGTGCAGCAAATAATCGCCGCCACTGCAAGCAAAATGCCATAGGCAACGATTTCTTTAATCGGCCTCCAGTTATAAAAGTATGCCGGAATGACCAGGGTCACCGCAGCCTCCGCCACTCCAACCAAAAAGGTGAAGTTGCCGATGTAGAAGCCCCACGACACTTGGTCGCGCATGCTGGTGGTAATCAAGCCATCTTGAAGTTGGCTTATATAAGCTGCAGCACCAAAGCCTATGAAGGTGAGCAAGACCAGCATCCAGCCCCAGTAGTAGCGATTTCCGCTAGTAATGATGCGTAAGCTGCCGAAGGCAAAGCTGGTGTAGAGTCGCACGGTGGATTTCATGCCTAGTCTCCTGAATCAGCCGTAGTAGTAGTAGAAACGTGGCCTGGTGCTCAACTCGGATTTGAGAATAAACACTTGCTTGTTCTCAAGGACGTAGCGAAGTTCACCGTTTGGATCCAAGAGGTTGCCGAACTTACGCGCGCCAACCGGACAGACTTCTACGCACTTAGGGTATTGGCCCTTGCGCGCGCGCTGAATGCAGAAAGTACATTTTTCAACCACGCCATTCGGGCGCGGCCGGTTACCGAGGTAGTGCATATCGGTATTGACTTCATCGGCCGGAATTTCTGGCTCCTTCCAATTGAAGCGCCGTGCCCCGTAAGGGCACGAAGCCATGCAGCAACGGCAACCTATGCACCAGTCGTAGTCGACCACAACGATGCCGTCGTCTTCTTGCCAAGTGGCTTCTACCGGGCAGCTTTTCACGCAGGGTGCGTCACGGCACTGCTGGCATGCGACTGGCAAATAGAACTTGCCCTCATGCGGCACCGTTTCATGGTCGTAGTAAGGATCGGCGTGATGGAAGTTGACGCCATGTTCTTTTTCCATCTCCAGGACTCGGATCCATTGGATCTCCATGTCCCGGTCCTGGTTGTTTTCATCCACACATCCATGGACACAGCGTCGGCAACCCGTGCACAAGTTGATATCCAGCGCATAGCCGAACTCAACATCCGGCATCGCATCTTCCGCGCCGACGTGAACATCTTTGCCAAACCGCTTTTTGTTGTGAGCGTCCAACTCGACCAGGAGTTGAGCAAGTTCTTCTTTGCCCATTTCGCGGAAGCGCTTGCGAAAGAAATCGGTGTGGGTCAGGTCGCCGCAACTACCGCTAACTGCTGCGGCAGTGCAACCGGCGACTACGCAAAGGAAATCCCTTCGGCTAGTGGTGGCGTGGCTCATTTCGTGACCTCCGGTCGCGGCGGGCCTGACTCCGGCTCAAAGGTGCCGAAGTGGGGGTTGTGGCCACTATGGCATTGAGAGCAAGGCTGGTAATCCTTAGCTCCATTCCACATGCCGGTGCGCTTACCGTGCACTCCGGCTTGCCAATCGGCATATCGTTCGCTGTGGCATTGGCCGCAAAGTTGCGGGGCGTCCTTAAATTCGATTTGTTGACCCCCACTGAGGTGGAGCATGTCAAAGTCGGTGGAATCGTGGCAATCGATGCACCACATTTTTCCGCCGCCATGGTTGAACTCGACCACATCATGTGGATCGCCTAATTCGCGTACCGAAGGGTCATACTCCATGAAATCCGGATCGTGGCACTCAGAGCACGGGAAGATATCTTCCGTAATCATTTCCGGTGGAGGAAGCAGTCTCGCCTCGGGGTCTAAGTCGACAGTCCGCACCCCGGGCATGTCGCCAAACCGTCCGGCGCTGGAATGATCACTAGCCTGACTCGGGCTGCAGGAAACTGCGAGGAGCAGTGGCAAGCCCAGGAAAAAAAGGTTGGACGCATGCATGGCACTGCAGGGTTGTAGGTTTTGGCTGTTGGCCTAGAAGCTTGGGGCCTCTAGGCCGTCAACGTGGACGATCAGCCATCCTTTTTGGCCGGCTCAGTCGAGTCCTTTTTGACTACTTTTTTCGGTGGCAGCACCCGTGGTTTTTCACGCTTCGGGTGGAGGTGTCGGATAGTTTCGAGATTCTTGCCGTATTTGAATTCCTTATAGGAAGGTGAATCTTCGTTGTGGCAAGAAAGGCACAGCAATTCGTCAGGCATGACCATTTCGCCCGCAGGAATCTCGCGTAGAGTTCCTGACTCCACCTTGTTCTCTTTGGCTTCAGTGAGCCGCGTTTTAACGTGATCGCTGCCGGGGCCGTGGCAGGTTTCACACTGCACGCCGAGTTCAGGCTTGAATCGCTTGTGCAACTTCTCTTTTGGAAGGCCGTAAGCGGTTACATGGCATTTCAGGCATTCCGCAGCTTCCTGCGGCTTTTTGATCCCCAACTCTTTGCCGAGTTTCAAGGATTCCGGGCTAGCCAGTTGGGTAAACCCCTTGGAGTGCCCCATTTTCTCCCATTTGTCGTTGATCCCACCCTGCGACTCTTTGTTGTGGCATGATTTACACTTCGCCGCTCCGACGTAAAGTGCTTTCGACGCAGCAATTGCTTTGAGAGCAGCGGACTCCTTTTTCTTTTCCGCCGTGACCGCGACCTTAGCAGGTTCCTGGGCCTTGACGGGCTCTTGAGCAAAGCTGGAAGTGGGTTGTATGGCAAGGCCTACTGCGAGTAGAGCGGAGCCAAGAATCATGGCGGTGGCATTAGAGTTTTTCATGTCGATCCCGTTTGTACTTTGCCTCTGAGATCAGAAGCTAATTAATCCTCGATTCTCCTATCGGCAAGGGCATTCCCTTCAGTGAATCGGTGAAAAGCCAAATGAGCAGCCAAAAGCCTGCCCCGGTATTTCTGGTCTGGCCAAGGACTTACGCGAATGAGCAAGGAGCCTCGCTGAAAGGCACCCACAATTTGGCGGCAAAATCATCGCAAGATCAACGCCTTCTAGAGTTTAGAAGTATTGAAACCCTTGTAGTGGCGGCCAACCTAGGTTAACCATGCAACAGTCATGAAAAAGAGGCACTCACCTCCCCGCCAAATCTTGGACTTCCTAGGCTCGGTAAAAATGACGATTGTGCTATTAGTTTTCGGCGCAATTGCCATGTGCGTTGGGACAATATTGGAATCTCGGCTTGGAGTTGACCTGGCGAAATCGTCGGTTTATTCGGCGTTGTGGTTCGACTTCTTCTTGCTTTTAATAGCCGTGAATCTGGCCGCTGCAGTGGTGAACCGCATACCACTCAAGCGCCACCAGCTTTCCTTTGTGGTCGTGCATGCCTCCATTATCCTGCTGATGTTTGGTGCCTGGATCTCCAGGAACTATGCATATGAAGGCCAACTTAGTGTTTATGAAGGTCAAGGTAGTTCCGACCTACAACTTGACGACAAGGAGATTTTGTTCACTGGCATTAACAGTGATCCGGCCAGCAATGGAAGAACGATGCTTGCTCATTTTGCATTGCCAGATACGGTTTTTATGGATGGACTGGTCCTGCAGAAAAAAAGCGATGGCAAAATCGGCATAGTGGTTGAAAGCTATGTCGCGAAGGGCTTTTTGGACACAGGTATCGCAGCTTCGGATGCAGGCAATGGCCCAGGAATCAGCTACACCGTTTCTGGCCAGGGTGAAAGCGTGGACGGCTGGTTGCTTGCCGGTCACCCTGAATACGCTCGAAATGATCTTGGCCCATTTGAGATTGAGACCCTTTGGTATCGAACTCAAGCTGCCTTGGATTTTCGGATCGCTGAAAAAAACGAGGGCTCAGCAGTTTATATTGAGCGTGGCGATGGTGGCGAACCATTGCGTGTGCCCATGCCAGAAGGCGTCGGCCAGGAGTATTTTTTGGAAGGCGATATCACCGTAAAAGTGGCTTCTTTTCATGAATTCGCCCGGGTGATGGATGGTGGATTGGCCAATGATCCTAGTGGTCCCAGAAACCCTGCGGCCGTAGTTGAGATTACAAGTGGAGGCCGCACCGAACGCCACATGGTGTTCAGCGAATTTCCGGAATTTTCGCAACACAAGGTCGATGCGGAGGGACCTCTTACCGCTGGAGTGCGCTTGACCTCTAATAGTGCTGCCAGCAAGCCTATGTTGACCTTTATTATCGGGCCGGAAGGGAAATTTTATACCCAAGCGAATAGTGGCAGTGGCAGAGGCGAGGTTGCCGAGCTACGGACGGGCCAAAAAGCCGCAATCACAGGTACTCCCTATTCATTCGCCCTCAATCAATACTATTCTGATGCCACCAAGCAGACCTTCGTGAGCAAAGCCAAACCAGGTGAAGAAGGGGGGCGGGCAATTTTGAAATTGGCCATCGAAACCGATACTGGCACTCATGAAATGTGGCTGGAACAGGGTGCAAGCAAGCAAGTTATCGGTGCTAGCCCCGGCATGGTGTTGGACTTTACGAGAAAAATTCGGACGCTTCCATTCCGCGTTGATCTCGATGATTTTCAAGTGGAATATTATCCAGGTGGACGTCGGCCGGCTAACTACTCCAGTGACATTCGCATTTCGTCCCTCGACGGCAGCACTCCACCATTAGCTTCGGTCGTTTCTATGAACCGGCCTTTGGACTACATGGGATTCCGACTATTTCAAAGCAGCTACGCGCTTGGCAGCGGGGGAAGGCCTGACATGACCATTCTTTCCATTTCTTACGACCCAGGTGTTCCGGTAGTCTATGCCGCTTTTGCATTCCTGATTTTCGGAGTGGGTTGGTACACCCTTGGAGATGGGCGGAAGCGCAACTCCCCAAAAAAGTCCAAGCCCTCACTGGAAGAAGCTGATTTGGCAACCAACTTAGTTATTGGTGAAACAGAAGAACGCCCCGCAGGGCAAACCCTCAACAAAGAGGCAGTTCGATGATGTCAATGTTTGCAATCCTCTTCCTCAGTATCCTGCACCCTCAGGAGCCGCCTGAGCCAGTTGCATCCGTTCCGCTAAATGCCGGTGTCATGGAATCCAGCCTATTGCCATTAGAGGCCACCGAAATGTGGGCGATTTTGGCTCAAGGTCGGGTCAAGCCAGTTGGCACCTACGCCAAAGAAATCATGGTTTCTGTTTCTGGGAAAACAGAGGTCGATGGTTTGACTGCACTGGATGTGTTTTGGGGTTGTCACTTTGATTGGCCGACCTTCAGCGACTTGCCGATCGTTAAGATTTCCAGCTCGACTCTACGCCAGGATTTAGGTTTCGAGGATGGGGTACGGCGCTTTTCCTATAACCATCTGATCCTGCATGAAGCCTTCCAAAGCTTAGTCCGGGAGGGTTTAAACGCTGAGAGAGCCAAAGAACCTGCAACTCCAAACCAACGCGATGCGGTGGAGGTTTACCGTCGGTTGGATCTCTTGGCGGAGATTGCGGACGGCCATTCTTTGCAGTTGGTTCCCAGGGCCGATGGCCTCTGGACTTGGCCGGGTTCTTTGGAAAAATCTGCGGTCGCAGCGGATCAGAAAATTGTTACTCAGTTTGCCCTACTTGCCCAAGCCTATTTAACTAAAAATGCCGACGCCTTCCATTCTGCAGCAGGAGTATTGACGAAAGTTCTGCGGGCCGCCTATCCCGAGATCTACCCTACTGAGAGCTTATTGGACAAGGAACTTTTCTACAACGACCTGAATCCATTTGCCTGGGCGTGGAAGCTTTATCTGCTTGGCTTCTTCCTCGTTGCCGTAGCTGGCGCCATTGGTTACAAGTTAGGTTGGGTGACCTTGTTGGTTGGGATGATCTTCCACACCATGGGCCTAGGATTACGCTGGCAGATCGCTGGCCGAGCGCCAGTGTCGGACATGTACGAGTCCTTGATATTTATGGGATGGGGTGCCATCTTGATTGGCCTCGCCCTGGAGTTTTTCTCGCGCAAAGGGTATTTTGCAATTGCCTCCGCATTAATGGGCTTTATGGCTCTTGCTTTTGCCGAGCACCTGCCGATTGATTCTTCCATCAGTCCACTGGTGCCAGTGCTTGCCAATACCTCTTGGCTGGCGATTCACGTGATGACCATCATGTTGTCCTATTCCGCTTTTGCATTAGCGATGGGGATGGGGCACGTCGTATTGTTCTTGCAGTTCTTTAAGCCAGGGCGCACCAAACAACTGCGCGACCTGTCCACGTTGCTTTACAAGTCCTTGCAAATTGGAGTCTTTTTCTTAGCGGCCGGAATTGCGTTTGGCGCGATTTGGGCCAATGAAAGCTGGGGTCGCTATTGGGGCTGGGATCCGAAGGAAACGTGGTCATTGATCACTTTCTTCGTGTACATGATCGTGGTCCACGCTCGTTTTGCCGGTTGGGTCAGCCACTTTGGGTTGGCGGTATCAAGCATCGCCTCCTTCCTCGCAGTTGTGATGACGTACTACGGCGTCAACTTCCTGCTCGGCAGCGGATTGCACTCCTACGGATTTTCGGAAGGCGGTGTGTTTTGGTTTAGCGTTTACTTGGGCCTTGAGCTGCTCATCATCTTTGCGAGCTTACTGCGCTATCGCAGCGCTACAAATTGAGCTAACATACGTGGAATTCAGCGGACTCCATCCCCAATAAGGGGCGTCCGCTGAGATTCCATTGAGTCAACCCAAAACCTCCACCGCCGTCGCAGTTGTTCGTCCTTACGAAGAACTGGCCAATAGCCTAACTCACGGCGTCGGCGCATTGCTGGCCATTGCTGGGTTGGTGATTATGACCGTATGCGCCAGCCTTTACGGCGACGCTTGGCATGTGACCAGCGCTGCGATTTTTGGCAGCTCAATGGTTCTGCTTTATCTGTCATCTACTCTTTATCACTCGATTCAAACGCCGCGGGCCAAAAGCTTTTTCCGTGGCTGCGACCATGCGGCGATCTATTTGCTGATCGCGGGAACTTATACACCCTTCGCTCTGGTAAGCCTGCGCGGTCCGTGGGGTTGGTCGTTGTTTGGTGTGGTTTGGGGTATAGCCGCCCTTGGAATTTTAGCCCAAGGCGGTTTTTTACGACGCATGGGCAAGATCCGCGTGCTGCTTTATCTGGCCATGGGTTGGGTGGTAGTCATCGCGGCAAAACCGCTGATCGCCAATCTGGACCCCGGCGGCCTGACGTTGCTGGCACTGGGCGGACTTTGTTACACCGGCGGTGTGGTCTTTTACGCGTCTAAGCGTCTGCCCTACGCCCACGCGATTTGGCACCTATTTGTACTGGCCGGCACCATCCTGCATTTTTTCGCGGTGCTGCTTTACGTCATTCCGACGTCTTAGTTTTCCGGCTCGTCCTCTAAATACCCCAGTGCTTTTAGCTGTGCTTTCATTGCTGGGCTAAGCTCGATTTTTTCGGCGCTATTTTGGGCCGAACTTAGGGCCAGCGCTTGCAAGACGGCCATGCGATTCATCAGCGCCCGCAGTTCGTCGTCGGGCACCATGGATTCGTCTTCCATGAGGTTTCTGGTTTCGCCCGGATCGACTTTGAGGTCGTACAGCAACATGACTTTTTCGTCGCCGTCGTGCACCACAATCAATTTGTAGTTTTGACTGCGGATCATGTCGATGGGATTGACGTCGCGTGGGCGGTGCGAATAAATGAAGTGTTTGCCGAAAGCGGTGGCGTCGGCGTTTGGCTCTAAGAAGGGGAGAACGGTGCCATGGACTTTGAATTCGGCTTTGGCGCCGGTCCAGGAGGCCACCGTCGGCAGGATGTCAATTAACTGCACCGGCATTTCGACGACGGATCCTGGCGGGATTTTTGGCCCTTTAATGAGCAGCGGCACGTTCACCATTTCCTGGAATTCCGAGCGGCCATGCAGCCACTGATTGTGCTCGTAAAACTCCTCGCCGTGGTCGGAGGTGATGACTAAATAATCGGCGTTGGGGCGGTAGAAGCCACGCTCCTCCATCCATTGCAACTGCTTGCCGATGCGGTCGTCGACGAACCGAATTTCGGCGTCGTAGCGGCGCATCAGGTCGAGCCGTTGCGCTTCTTCCAACGCGGTTTGCTGATGGCCATCTAATGGAAACGGCGCCATGGATGCTGGTGCATACAAAAAACCTTCATCCAGCATTGGTGTAGCAAAACGGTTGTTGAACAGCAGGTCTTCCGGCGCCTCGTAAGGGTCGTGCGGATCCAAATAATGCAGGTATAAAAAACGCGGCACGTCGACCGATTGCGGTGCCAGCCAGGTGCGGATTTCACGGTTGACGCGATCGGCGTCGGCGTCGGGTATGCCGCGATCGTATTTGCCTAAAACCATCAATAACACTCGTTTGGTGGCCAATAGACCGCGTTTCCAAAGATAGGTTGCGGCAGTTAAATCCTGAAAACCGCCAGAAATCGACCAAAAATAATCAAAGCCATTATCAAAGCCAAAGGTGGGGGAAACTTGTGGGTTAGCCGAAAACGCGGCGCATTGATAACCGCGTTCATCCAACATCACTGGCATCGTCGGCAGCTTTGTTGACAGGCGATCAAACGGGGTGGCGACGCCGTGGCTTTGCGGATACAGCCCAGACATCAAAGAAGCCACTGAAGGCCGCGTCCAGGGTGCTTGCGCATAGGCGTTGCGGAATAAAGTGCCGCTACTGGCAATCACATCCAAATTCGGCGACGTCTTCTTGCCGTCGATTTCATAGCCGTATGAGGAAAGGTGGTCGGCACGCAAAGTATCGATCACGATGAAAATAATATTCGCCGGACGTTGTTCGGATTCGCCCTGCCAGGGCTGCCCCGCGCTTTGCTGATTGGCAAGTGGCAATGCCCAAACCAATAGCGCTAGAACGACCCCAACCTGCGCCAACTTGCGTTGCCATTGCGGTGCCAGTCGCTGCAACATCACAAAAATTGTGAAGCTCACCGCCAAGCTAAAAACGAGGGCCGATCCCGCTCTTACCGCTATGGACGGCAGCAGTTCAATCACCGCGATGGACTTAAAAATTTGATACGTTAGAACCAAGGCCAGGGTAGTTGGCGGTGCCCATCGCGTCGGGTTAATCGTGCGGCGAAACAGCAATGCATATACCATTGCAAATGCCGCGGCCATGCCAGCGGTGCACAGGCTGACCGAGAGCAGTGGCCAACCAAAGGCTTGCAGGGGGAATTCCTCCCGTAGGGATACAAATCCGCCCTCGAAAATGCCGAAGATGCAGCCTAAAAATAAGGCCACTAAGACTCCTTTGACCTTGGAATCGCCCCGCTCTGCAGCTCCAGTGGAACCGGATTCGGCATTCATCATGATGGCGCGGATTCTAGGTGGGAACTTCGATTGGATCAACCAAGGGTTCGGGTGCCCGTTTGTCCTGTATAATGCGCGGTCTTTCTTAACCCGTGATGAGCAAAAAACAGCCAAAACCGTCGTGGTTAAAGATGCGTCTACCTTCCGGGGAGACCGTCTCTAAGCTTCGCAACTCCTTGCGGGAGAAGGCGTTATATACGGTATGCGAAGAGGCGCGCTGCCCTAATCAAGGCGAATGCTGGAACCAGGGCACGGCCACCATCATGCTGATGGGCGACGTCTGCACGCGGGGCTGCCGTTTTTGTGCGGTTAAAACCGGAAATCCACGCGGCTGGCTGGACCTACAAGAGCCGGAAAAAGTGGCGGGCATGGCGGATATTCCGGAGTTGCGCTACCTAGTTCTGACTAGCGTCGACCGTGACGATCTTGAGGATCATGGCGCTGGCCACTACGCCGAAACTATTCGTCGGCTGAAAACCAAGCGGGCCGATCTGTTGGTAGAGGCGCTGGTGCCCGATTTCCAAGGCTGTTACGAATCGGTGCACACCCTATGCGACAGCGGCGTCGACGTGTACGCCCACAACATTGAAACTGTCGAGCGCCTGCACCGGCGCGTGCGCGACGTGCGCGCAACTTATGCGCAGTCACTGGACACCCTGGCCGAAGCCAAACGCCATCGCCCTGGCGTTTACACCAAGTCGTCGATCATGCTCGGCTTGGGCGAAACCGAAAGCGAGATGCGCCAGGTGATGAATGATTTGCGCACGGCCGACGTCGATATTTTGACTCTAGGTCAGTACTTACAACCCAATGCCAAGCTGCTGCCGGTGGAACGCTACGTGACGCCGCAGGAATTCGACAACTTCAAACAAATCGCCGAAGACGAATTTGGATTTGCCTATTGTGCATCCGGACCTTTGGTTCGCTCTTCCTATAAAGCGGCGGAAAATTTTGTGCTGAGCAAATTGACGCCCGCCACCTTCGACGAAACGGCAGCCGACGCAAAGGCATCGTCTTCCTCCCACGCGGCCGCCGAAACCGGCCGTACTCCATCCACCAGCGCTGGAAGCATGGTGGTTTGATCCGCTACATGATCCAAACCTGATCCCTTCATGAGCGACACAATGCAAATCATCGATCCAACCGGCAAGAAGGTCGGCACCGTGCCCCGGTTGAAGACCGAAGTGTTGGTGCGCATGTACCGTGCTATGGTTCGCACCCGTGCATTTGACGACCGCTGCATCAAACTGCAGCGCACCGGTCGGATTGGCTTTTCGGTTCCCAACCGCGGCATTGAGGCCACCAGTGTGGGCGCCGCCGCCGCGCTGGATATCACACAAGATTGGGTGGCACCGCACTACCGCGACTTCGGCATTCCGATTTTCCACGACATCGAGCCGGAATCGATGATGGACAATATGTTCGGCAACGTCGACGACGGCGCAGTCGGTCGCCAGATGCCGGTGCACTTCAGCTTTAAGGATAAGCTCAAGTATTTGTCGATCAGCTCGCCGCTGGGCACCCAGATACCGCAGGCTGTAGGCATCGCGATGGCGATGAAAAAGCGTGGTGAATCCGGTGTTTGCCTGACCACCTTTGGCGACGGCTCGACTAACTCGTTGGGCTTTCACTCGGGCATGAACTTTGCGGGTGTGTTTGGATCGCCGGTGGTATTTTTGTGCCAGAACAACGGCTGGGCGATTTCTTGCCCGGTGGAAAAGCAGACTGCAAGTGAGACCTTTGCCATCAAAGGCGAGGCTTATGGCATACCCGGCATACGCGTCGACGGCAACGATGTGCTGGCGGTGTATCGCGCAGTGAGCCAAGCGGTGAAACGCGCGCGCGCCGGTGAAGGTCCTACCCTGATTGAAGCGGTGACCTTCCGCATGAGCGGCCACTCGACGTCGGATGATCCTTCGAAATACGTGCCAGCGGCCGAATTTGAAGAATGGAAAGGGCGCTGCCCGATTCAGCGTTTCCGTACTTGGATGATCGCCGAAGGCAAAATGACCGAAGCCGAAGCGGATCAAATCGTCGCCGAAGCCGACGCCGAGATGATGGCCGCCGCTAAAATTTCGATGGCCAAATCGGTGCCGTCGTTGGAAACCATTTTCAGCGATGTCTTCGAAATCATGCCGAAGCATTTGCGCAAGCAGGCCGAGTTTTGCATCGGCCACTATTCCTCGCGCGGCGAGGGCGTCAACGACAAAGGAGAATTCCCGCTGTGAGCCAACTTACTTTAGTACAAGCCGTAAATGATGGACTTAAGTCGATCATGCGCGAGGACGATACGGTGCTCGTGCTGGGCGAAGACGTCGGGCCGAAGGGCGGCGTATTTTTGGCGACCGAAGGGCTGACAGCTGAATTTGGCGAGGAGCGTTGTTTTGATACGCCGCTGAGTGAAGACGGCATTATCGGCGTCGGCGTCGGGCTGGCGATGAATCAAATGAAGCCGGTTTGTGAGATCCAATTTCAGGATTTCATTTTCCCGGCTTTCGACCAGATTGTGAGCGAAGCGGCGAAGATGCGCTATCGCTCCGGTGGTCAGTACACGGTGCCGATGGTGGTGCGCACTCCTTATGGCGGCGGCATTCGCGGTGGTTTGTACCACTCGCAATCGGGCGAGGCTTATTTCGCGCACACGCCGGGTTTGAAGGTTGTGATTCCATCCACCCCGTACGACGCCAAGGGTTTGTTGATCGCGTCGATTTTGGATCCGGATCCGGTGTTGTTCATGGAGCCGAAGGCGCTCTACCGCGCGTTCCGTGAAGAGGTGCCCGAGGGCGTTTACACCGTCGATCTTTCTACGGTTCGCGAAGTAACTCCGGGTGAAGACTGCGTAATTTTCACCTATGGTGCGATGGTGCCGGTTGCGGAAACCGCCGCCAAGCGCATCCGCGAAGCTCGCGGGTCCGAAGTGCGGGTCATTGACTTGCGCACCTTGATGCCGTTGGATGAAGAAGCCGTGCTGGCCGCCGCTCGTGAATGCGGGCGCGTGGTGGTGCTGCAGGAAGCTCCGCGCTTCTGTGGTTACGGTTCTGAAATCAGCGCCATCATTGCCGAAAACGCGATCGAATACATGGAAGCGCCGATCAAGCGCGTCACTGGTTTCGATACGCCGTTCCCGAACACTCTCGAAAATTACTACCTGCCTGACGCGCGCCGCGTGATGGACGCCGTCGAACAAGTTCTGGACTTCTAGATCGGATTCATTCCGAACTCTGTCAAATCAGCCATCCATAAAAGCAAATCATGTCGTCCATTGAGTTCAAGCTGCCGGACATCGGCGAAGGTGTGCACGAGGGTGAAATCGTGCGCTGGATTGTGCCGGTAGGTGGCACTGTTTCCGAAGACGACCCGGTTGTCGAGGTGATGACCGATAAGGCGACGGTGGAAATTCCGTCTCCGGCTTCGGGGACTATTACGCAGCACATGTTTGAAGAGGGTGATGTCGCCAATGTTGGTGATGTGATCTTTTTAATTGGTGCTGGAGGGGGTGCCGCGGCTCCGGCGGCTCCCGCTGAAGCTGCACCGGCTGCGGTTGCTCCGGCACCTGCTGCCCCGACTCCGCCTCCTGTTGCGCCAGCCCCAGTGGCTGCTGCGCCAAGTGCCGCACCTGCGGCATCCGGCGGTGAGTTGGAATTCAAACTTCCAGACATCGGCGAAGGTGTGCACGAAGGTGAAATCGTGCGTTGGATCGTTCCCGAAGGCGGCGAGGTCGCCGAGGATGATCCAGTTGTTGAGGTGATGACCGATAAGGCCACCGTCGAAATTCCTTCGCCTGCCGCGGGTAGCATTTCGCGTCACATGGTGACGGAGGGTGAGATTGCCAACGTTGGCGATGTGATCTTTGTAATCGCGTTGGTTGGTAGTGCTGGTGGAGCTGCTCCGTCGGCACCTGCTGCTCCAGTTGCCGCTCCGGCAGCACCTAGTGGTGGGGGTGGTGTCGCACCTGTGGCTGCAAATGGAGCACCGCAAGGATCTGCAACCGCAACCTTGGCTCCTGCAAACCCAAACAAGAAGGTTTTAGCCGCACCCGCGACGCGTCGTTTGGCGCGTGAGTTGAATGTGGATTTGACCGTGGTCATGGGCTCCGGTCCAGATGGTCGCGTCAAGCCGGAAGACGTTCGCGCTGCCGCCGCCGCTCCGGTTGCTGCACCAGCACCAATTGCTGCTCCAGCCCCAGTCGCCGCGCCCGTTGCCGCACCAATCGCCGCACCTGCTGGCACTGGTGGAACTGCCGTCACCCCAGCCGATTCCGGCGCTGCGGTCACACCGATCCCAGCCTTCCCGGCCGTCATGGGTACACGCGAATTCGACTCGGTTCCGTTCCGCGGAATCCGTCGCAAGACCGCCGAAGCGATGTCGCGTTCCAAGTTCACCGCGGCACACTTCTCGCTGATCGAAGAAGTCGACTGCACCGAAATGGTCGACGCGCGCAGCCACGCCAAAGCAACCGGTGCCAAGTACGGCGTCAAGATCACTTACATGCCGTACATCATGAAGGCGACCGCGATCGCGCTGCAGGAGTTCCCGCAATTGAACGCCGAGTTGGATGTAGAGGCAAACGTGATCAAGGTCAAGAAGTACGTCAACTTGGGAATTGCTGTCGACACTCCAAATGGCTTGGTTGTACCGGTGGTCAAGGATGTAAACCTGAAGGGCCTGCTGCAACTGTCTGCCGACCTGACCGACATCGCCAACCGCGCCCGCACCGGCAAGCTGAAGCCGGACGACTTCAAGGACTCCACCTTCACCCTGTCCAACGCCGGCAACATCGGTGGTGTATTCGCGACCCCGATCATCAACTTCCCCGAAGTCGCGATCATGGGCATCCACGCCATGCGCAAAATGCCGCGCTGCGTCGGCGATGACATCGTCGCGCGTCAGGTGATGATGCTGTCCATCTCCATCGATCACCGCCTAGTAGACGGTGCCGACGGCGCCCGCTTCATGGTGCGGGTGCGCGAGCTGCTGGAGAATCCGGGATTGATGCTGTTGTAAACGCAGGCTTCTGATCGATATTGCCAGTAGGTTGCTCGTCAACCTACTGGCACTCTCTTTATGTTTCTATTGACTTTGCTACGGAAATGACGATAATTTCCTTAAAAGGTGCTCGGAATACGGAAAAAACCGACCCTTTACTTTAATGCAAGGTGCTCAAAATAAGATACTTACGAGAATCGCAAAGCGCGGTAGGGGGTGGGCTTTTTCGAAGGTCGACTTTGCCGCGGATTTCCGAGTGGATAGTATCCAGAAAGCCCTGACCGGATTGGAGCAAATAGGCCAAATTCGCCGGGTCATGCGAGGGGTTTATGACTACCCCAAAAAGAGCCGAGCTTTAGGAGGATTTCGATCCCCAGATATGGATCAAGTGGCCAAAGCATTGGCCCGGAAATTTGGTTGGCGGATACAACCCACCGGGGAGGTTGCATTGAATCTGCTGGGACTTTCAACGCAGGTTCCGGCGAGGTGGATCTATGCCTCGGATGGGCCAAATCGAACCTATGAGATCGGCGTCCAAAGTCTTGAGTTTCGTAAAACTCCCTTGAGGGAATCCGCCTTCAACTCCAAGGACAGCGGGCTACTCGTTCAGGCGATCAAGGCGTTGGGTAGAGAGCGGATTGAAGATGAACAGATCCGGGCTTTAAAGAAGCAATTTGCCGACCAGGACGGTCGACGAATCATTCAGGAAACCAAATTGGCGCCGGATTGGATACACGCGATCATTCGTTCTATTTGGGAGCGTTGAGATGGATGAATTTGCTGTTCAGTCAGCCTCTTATCGCGAGGAGGTGTTCCAGGAAACTGCAGCCAGAATGGGGATCACCCCTCAGGTTGTGGAGAAAGATTTCTGGGTAACTTGGACCTTGGGCAACATCTACTCCAATGAGGTATTGGCGAAAAAATTGACTTTCAAAGGGGGCACTAGCTTGTCCAAGGTCTTTGGTTTGATCGAAAGGTTTTCAGAGGATGTCGACCTAGTCTTGAATTGGAGCGTACTTGGGGTCGGTGATCCAGAAGTGTCGCGGTCAAAAACTAAGCAAGATCATTTCAATCACCTCCTTTTGGAAAAAGCGCAAGAGTATTTGGCGAATACGTTATTGGGAGAGCTAAAGGAAGCGTTGGATCCGACTTGCAAAATCGAAGTCGATGAAGCGGATCCCTATTCACTCATGGTGACCTATCCCGCGTCCTTCCCGGATACGTACGTGCGGCCACAAATCAAACTCGAAGTAGGGCCACTCGCATCGAGGGAGCCACGTTTACGTCATGAGATCACAAGCTACGCCGCTTTGCAATTCCCAGAGCAATTCCATCGTCCTAAATGTGTAGTCCAGGTGATCAGGGCAGAGCGAACTTTTTGGGAGAAGGTGACGATTCTTCATCGCGAAGCTCACCGCAAGGATCGCCCGATCCCATCTCGCTATTCCCGTCACTACTATGACCTGTATAAATTGGCGAATTCGGGTGCAGGGAAGCGGGCACTTGCCGACCTACAGTTGCTGGCGAAGGTCGTAGATTTCAAGTCGAAGTTTTACCCCCAAGCTTGGGCGCGGTACGACCTTGCCGTGCCGGGAACCATTCGGTTGCTGCCTCCAACCAGTTCAATGCGAACTCTTGAGACGGATTACAACGCTATGAGGGCAATGATTTTTGGCGACATACCGCCATTTGATGAGTTAGTGCAAGGTCTAGTCGATCTTGAAACACGACTCAATTCTTAGGGTAGGAGTGCGGAGAATTAGGCAATGTCATACCGGGGGGCATGGATTGCCCGAGCAAGGGGGGCAGAGCTCACTAAGGGAAACCGCAAAATGTACAAAATGTGGGTCATGGGATAGGCTAGATAAACGATAAGGAGGTAACCATGAACCGCATCTCAATCGACGTAACCGCAGAACAGCATCAACAACTGAAGGCACTTGCCGCAATCCAAGGAAAGTCTATCAAGCAATTTGTCCTCGAAAGCACACTGGGATCGGCCAGCGAAGCAGATCTTGCCACGCTGGAAACACTCCTTGACCGAAGACTTGCCGGCGCACAAAACCGAGGCGGTGCAGCGTCTCGCAGTGTTGACCAGATTTTCCAAGATGCAAACCGGAAACTTTCTGGCGAGCCGCAGGATGACTGAATATGAACTTTCACCAGGTGCCGAAAACGACCTCTATGAAATTGCTCTTTACACGATCCAGACCTGGGGCGTGGAGCAAGCTGATCGATACCAAGCCGCGCTAAAAAGCCATTTCCGTGCACTTGGGTGCAACGGGGTTCCCGTACGGGTTTTTCTCCGCCGCCGCCCCGAGCTTCGCGTTTCTCATTGTGAGCATCACTATGTTTTTTTCCTTCTGCGCGAGGGTGACTGTCCGCTGATTTTGGCCCTATTCCATGAGAAGATGGATTGAATGGCTAGGCTTCAAGATCGGCTAGATTCTTCTCTCTGAATTAAACGAACTGAGGAATAACCGTCGGGTGATGTGCCATCATTTGGAACAACTGTCCGCCGACCTGATGGACATCGCCGCTCGCGCTCGCAGCGGCAAGCTGAAGCCGGAGGACTTCAAGTAGCCCCCTTCATCCTGTCCAAACCAGCTGCCCGGTTCACATGGACAAACCGAAGAATCTTCTCACAAGCGATTTAATTCAAGTCGTCGCGGAGATTGATGAGTTCAAAGGGCGTTGGAATGCAATGGAAGGGCAGACTCCAGAACGTCTGAATGCACTGCGAAAAACCGCCACTATCGAAAGTGTCGGCTCGTCGACCCGCATCGAAGGGGCGCAGCTGACGGATGAACAGGTAGAGACTTTATTGGCCGGATTGAAAACGACGTCCTTTGGGTCTGGTGACGAAAAGGAAGTCGCCGGTTACGCCGAGGCCATGGATTTGGTTTTTGAGGCCTTTAGTGACCTCAGGCTGACTGAGAATCACATACGCCAAATCCTCCAAACCCTGCTGCGCCATAGCACCAAAGATGAGCGCCACCGCGGGTCTTACATTACGCTGCCCAACCATGTCGTCGCTTTCGATACAGACGGAAAGGAGATCGGTGTAGTTTTTGCGGCCACCTCGCCCTTTGATACGCCGCGCGAAATGGAAAAGCTGCTGGCGTGGACGAATAAAGCGATCGATGAAGAAGCCCATCACTCGCTGCTGATCATTTCGGTTTTCGTCGTTGTATTTCTTGCCATACATCCATTCCAAGATGGCAATGGGCGATAGTCTCGGGTTCTGACTACTCTGCTTTTGCTTCGCGCGGGATACGGCTATGCCCCGTTTTCGTCATTGGAAAGCGTGATCGAACAAAACAAGGAACTCCACTACCGAGCGTTGCGGCGCACGCAATCCACGCTTACCGATGAACCGTCGGATGGGCAGCCTTGGTTGGGGTTCTTTTTACGCTCTTTGAAGAAGCAAAAAAACCGCTTGATGGCACAGTTGGAGAAGCAGCAGGTCTTTAAATTGGATGAAAGCCAATTACCTGAACTCACAGTGCAAGTTCTCCATTTGATTCGTAGTCAAAAGCGCCAAACCATTGCGCAGCTAGTCGAGGCAACGGGAGCCAATCGCAATACACTGAAGGTTAGACTTCGGGAATTGGTTGCTTTAGGGAAGCTCTGATCAATTCGGATCGGCAAGCCTGCGCCGTAAACCGCCAGCATCTGCGTTGCTTCATCTCGGCTGTAGCGAGGCTACAGCCCACGATTCGCGCCTTGAATCTGACGATTTCCACTCGCAGTCTCTCTCGCCCGAATTAATCAGAGCTTCCTTAGGTTTAATTGCTCAGCACGGTAAGGCGAGGGCGACTTGGTATTCGGCATAAGATTGTGCTGCGGCCAAATTTAACGGCCACCTAATCACGACTCTCGTGCCAGCATTTCATGCAGCGGAACCACCAGAAGTTTAAGGTCGGCGGAGTAGCTGGTTTTGAAATGGCGCATCGGTGGGAGATCGAGTTTCTTGAGGACGTCGCGGCAGCGTTTCAGGGCTAGGCGGCTGCCAGCGATCATGTGGATTTGCCCAGGCAAGAGCCTGACCCAGGGGATCGGAATTCC
>JACKQG010002692.1_pt1 | contig 22779 bp, 20 predicted proteins | sample 8237621 | NCBI WGS metagenome assembly JACKQG01 (sample SAMN15677084, study PRJNA649215) | marine metagenome | biome: marine; feature: Black Sea; material: saline water; isolation source: suspended particulate matter (SPM) from the Black Sea western gyre | collected 2013-06-09/2013-06-10 | depth... | reverse complement strand
CCTTATCATTACAGTAACTTACAATGTTTTTCATGTGCTTAACTAGTCTTGACCCTTAGTTTATTTTATATTTTCTCTGAGCTCACATACGGACTTTAACTATTGACCTCTTCTTTGATTAGGAATTAATCTATTATATTATATAAAATAGAAGAACTATTTATAATATCCCGCCTTAATATTTTTTCCATCAATCAACTTTAAATTTGGATCTGGCGATTGAGTACAAGGCAAGGGAGAATCATAGCATTTTCCACCATTTTCCGGTACCCATACCATAAAACCTGATTTCATGAGGAATTCATTAACTGTAGGTACTTTTAGATTAGGTATTAAAGGTTGCGTAATAAACACAGATTTTTTTTGACCTATAACATCAATTACATGAAAAGAAAAAGATACCATTAGAATTGCTAAGGGGAAAATTATCACCAATTTTGGTGACATATTTTCTTTTATAGCAAAGCTTGCCAAACCTGCTCCTATCCACCAGAAAGCAAAGCTGGCGAACCTAGTATCAGGAGAATAAAAGTACCACATACCCACTTGTCCAAGTACAGGCAAAATAAATATAAATATTTTTCCCCAGTTTAGCCTTTTTGAATAAACAATAAACACAAAGCCAAAAAATGCAAAAGCCAGAGGGTAAAGGGTTTCAATCCGGCGATGTTGTACTAATAATCTTGATTTTAACCATTCTTTTTTAATTTTCTCTAAATCTTTCAATGCATTTCCAGGTCTAAGACCTTTGGCCCAATCTGAAATACTCTTAGATAAATTAACCACTTCCTCCTTATCCATTTTCCATTTAACAGGTACAGAAATGTGCTCAAAAGGGTACAGTGGATATCCTGTCAATATAATATTCCGATGAAACTGAAGCGAAAAACCAACTATGACCAACAATACCATTAATCTATTTTTTCGAATAATATTGCAGATATCCCGATAATAAAACAATACTAATGCAATGATAGATAATATGGCGGTTGGAATAAAACTCATTTTAGATGCAAATCCAAGAAAAATACAAATGAATACAATATTTAAGCTATCTTCACCTTCAAAAATGATCCTAAACATTTCTACTGCAAGTATAGAACCGAATATAAATACAGGAAGATCCGTACCCAAACCTGGATGCAAATAAAAACAATTATGTATAAGAATGGGTATGAACAACAACTTCATTATATTAGAAGCATATGGGTGTTGTTTGTCATTCAACATATAAAAAAGTGGCATAACAAAAAAGTAAAGGAAACCCAGTGTTAGAAGATACCCGCTGAAATTCCAGAATGACCATAAGGAAAATGGAAAACTGTCTAAAAGCGCCAGATGGAGAAAATAACCACTGTCCAATCCAAAATGATCAAAAAGATTACCCAATCCTTTAATTAAAGGGTATTCCTGAGCCCATCTAATTTTTTGGATATGATACATGGGTTCATACTTTAATAAACCCAAAGACCTGTTTGCAATCCAAATCATAAATGATACTTGGATTAGGGAAAGTAAAAAATGAATTGGTTTTAGTTTAACTATAATTTTCTTGATTTGAACTCTATTCATCAAATAATAAATGAAAGGAATACACGTAATTATTAATATTAGACCTAAAAATATATTAATGGGGAAGAAAATATTCCATAGGGCAAGCAAAAGATAGTTTGCAAACAATCCCAGCAGATTTAATTGAATTAAATCAGGGATTTGGGAATTACCTTTACTAATTAATTTGTGGATGGTGAATCCAAAAAAAGTGAAATATATAAATATAACACAAATTTCAAAATAATTATGGGCTATGCCTATAATCAATTTACTTCCTTAATCCAATTAACCTGCTCCAGGTTATTGGTTCAGGTTTAAAAATAACCTTAATAGTTAATAGAGTTTCCATAATTAATGAATTAATTATCAATTTGTTTTTATTGATGCTATAAAATTATACTATTTCATCTATTTGTTATTCAAACAATTCCAGAACGAATGGTGATAAAATAACTAAATAAATAAACATTCTCATTTTAAATTATTATTATTCATAAAATATTTTTTATTGAAATGATAGTCTTTTAGTTCTTTGTCAGACCATTTATGGGAAAATTTAAGGAGTCCCCAAATGAATCCAGTTCCATAACTGATATGCAAAACACAAAAAGAAATAAAAATAAAAGGAATCAGTAAATAAGAAGTTGATTGTACTATCGAGTTTATAATATTGAAAATTAAATATGTAATAAGTAAAATTATAAATGGCAAAAATTGGTCATATAGATATCCAATTAAATAAAAAGATAATAGACTACCAATAAATAATGCTGGAATTAAATGACGTATTGAGAATATTCTTCCTCTTTTTTGGAACCCTCTAACTTTATATAATCCATAATTAAAATACTGTTTGAATAATTTTTTATAACTGGATCGGGCAAAATATTTTGTTTTTAAGGCTGGGTCCATCCATATCTTTTTCCCTGTCTGTGTGACACGGAAATTAAATTCATCATCTTGATTGAAAATCATTTCTTCATCATACCCTCCAAGTTCTGAAAATAATTCTCGTTTGTGAACTCCAAAAGCTAACGTATCTACAAATCCGGCTTTAGATTGTTGTGAATTCCTGAATTTTACTCCTCCCACTCCAAACAAGGACGATTGGGTAATTGAAATTGCATTACCAACTATCCCACTTGATAAAGTTTCAATACAACCACCAACAATATCAAACTTCTCTTTTATTATTAACTCTATACAATTTTTCAGATAATTGGGAGGTATTTCAGAGTGACCATCAATCCGTAAAATATATTCACCAATGGATTTGCTTAATGCTATATTAAACCCTTCTGACACTATCTCTCCAAAATTTTCAAATAGCTTTATATTTAAATGATCTTTCTGGAAATTTTTTATAATTTCAGTAGTCCCATCTGTAGAACAACCATCAGCTATTAATAATTCAATTTTATTCTCTGGATAATTTTGGTTAAAAATAGAATTTAATGTTGATGTAATATATTGCCTTTCATTTTTGACAGGAAGAATAATTGTAACAATTGGATACTTGGTAATCAAATAAATTTTATTTATTAAAAAAGCTCAACATTGAGCTTTTAATCTTTATCGTTGTGATACTTAATGAAAATTACTATTCAATATAACCACAGAATGTATAATCCCATACATATTCTCCTGAAGGTTGCCAGTCTGCCAATGGTTCACTCGAATTATTGTATGCCTGATCTATTATTCCTTTATCAAGATAACATAAAGTACCATATTGTATTCCTGTAACCTCATTATCATTTTGATCTACTATATAAAGGTTTTTTACTATTATTTTAGTATTATTATAATTCCCTCCCGAAAATGATAAACCGACTATTTCTTCATTGCCACTTATTGGTGTTGAAAGGTCAAAGATTAGGTGGACACCTGATGAATCCGATTGTAAAAAAGACGGAGCCCCAATGGAGCCATTTGTAGATTCAGAAAAGGTTAATCGGTCAGTGTCATGCTTTAGAAATATTTGAATATATTTTGCTTCTGGGAAATTATAGGTATTAATTTTAAAACTCAACCCTTCTTGGTGTTCTACTGCTAATGTGGGTTCACCCGTTGCACCTGGACCGATTATTGAGCTACTATCTTCACTACTATCCCCACAGTTATAAAATAAAATAAAAAGTGAAATAAATATGTTTTTTAAATAATTAATTCCAATCATTTAATAAATACCATTTTTCTTGTATATAAAATTTTATCCCCAATATGGAGTCTGGAAAAATACATCCCTGTACCTTGCTGGCTGGCATCCCATACTTGATTATAAAATCCTGGCTCTAAATCTCCAAATTTCCTATGGAAAACAATTTCACCTTTTAAATTTATAATATCCAAAGTAACCGATTTAATCTCTGAAATAGAAAATGAAATAGTTGTATTGGGATTAAAGGGGTTTGGATAGTTTTGATCCAAGATAAATTTGTCAGGTAACTCTGAAAACCCAAATTCAGACTCTAATTCTGATTTTAATGACCCATCCGGTAATCCATTGTATATTTCAGAATATAATTGAACCTTTTCTCTAACCAGCGTCTCAGCACAAGATGCTTCAGTTAATGGTCTAAAATTATGAGTGGGTTTATTTTTATTTTTGAAAACTGCTGTTACATCCCAAATATTAATTATACCATCTGAATTTGCATCGACATATTCCAAACATTCATTTTCTCTTTGTGATCTGCCTAACTTTTTTACCTGAGGAACCCAATCATAGGTAGATAAGACGGGACTTCCATTATAGTCAATTTGTTTCCTTGGACTTACTTTTTGACCCCAGTATTGAACAATAGGATTCAAATCATTTTCATCAACATCACCATCCATATCTGTATCACCAGGGAAAACCACCAATACACAATCGCCAAATAAATCCACTTGACCAGCACCATTACAAATACCACATTGATCAACAACTACGCTACCAAAGCAGGTACCTTCACAATCTTTGGCTTTATTATTACCAATACATACACCGCAATCATCATACCCACATATACCTATACAACTTTCTCCTTCACAGTTACAAGCCCCTAAGAAATCAATCCCAACATCACAACCTCCTGTACAATCTACATTAGGACCTGAAAATGATGCTGTCCAAACTGCATTTGTTTCAGCTTCACACGCAATTTTATCTAATCCAAAAACAGAACAGGAACTATTATCTTCATTTGTACCATCACAGATATTACAAATATCAAAGGAATTGGATGAACAGGATACATTATCATCTAAATCACCACCCTCAGTTACAGCCGATTCAGGAAGATTTGCATCATTTGAGCATGAATATCCAATTGAGCTTCCTCCAATTCCATCTCCATCTGTATCCTCAAAATAATATCCCATTATTGCGGTACCAGATCCCCCTCCTGAAACTGTACAAACACCTGAACAGTCCATACTAACACAGGTGCCCGTTGAATCATAATTTTGTATTAGATAATTTAAATCTGTACACTTTGCTGCAAATCCATCACCTGCACACACATCACATTCATCATTATTATTGGTTGCACAGTTTGGCTGTAGATCACTGTAATCTAGAACATAACCTAGCGGTTGACTGCAATCTGCAGTCGTATTAGAAGGATCTCCAAGACCATCACCATCACTATCTAAATACCATGAAGGTTTCCCAATACCGTTACAGGTACCGCATTCATCACATCCCAGTGTACCATCAGTGCAGGTGTTAGTTAAATTAATTGGAGTAGTGTCATCACCAATATAGTTGGGATTATTAACACTAAAAGTGTGATCGTAATATTTACAGTTTCCCTGGCAATCAAAACATGCGGCAGGAGTATTTTCCGAACAAGGGCAACTTTCATCAATATCCCCTGAAACTAAAACATAATAGCCCGCACTACTGGTTCCCAGATCACTTATCGTATTCTCTACGGTATTAGCTTCTGCAGAGCAATGATACCCAGCGCCTTGAGTTCCCCAGCCATCACCATCTGAATCTAAGGCATAGTAATTCATCACCTCAGAACCAGTACAGCTACCAGAACAATCCATATTTGTACAGGCAGTTTTATCATTTTGGAGCAACCAGTCTAAGTCCATGCAATTGGCTTTATAGCCATCTCCTCCATAGGTTGTACTATTACAGCCACTGACGCTGGTACTACTTACACAATTCCCACAATCATCATAGCATATTTGACCATCTAAACTGGTATTTTTTAATTCATTATTATCACAATAGCAACAATCATCATTATCACCACCCCGCCAAGTATATCCAACTGAACCGGAACACCCTGAAGCAGAATCGCCAGTTCCAAACTCATCACCATCATTATCAGGGAACCAGGTGTACCCAGGTCCACCACATACATCACATACATCACATCCCAGTGTACCATCAGTGCAGGTGTTAGTTAAATTAATTGGAGTAGTGTCATCACCAATATAGTTGGGATTATTAACACTAAAAGTGTGATCGTAATATTTACAGTTTCCCTGGCAATCAAAACATGCGGCAGGAGTATTTTCCGAACAAGGGCAACTTTCATCAATATCCCCTGAAACTAAAACATAATAGCCCGCACTACTGGTTCCCAGATCACTTATCGTATTCTCTACGGTATTAGCTTCTGCAGAGCAATGATACCCAGCGCCTTGAGTTCCCCAGCCATCACCATCTGAATCTAAGGCATAGTAATTCATCACCTCAGAACCAGTACAGCTACCAGAACAATCCATATTTGTACAGGCAGTTTTATCATTTTGGAGCAACCAGTCTAAGTCCATGCAATTGGCTTTATAGCCATCTCCTCCATAGGTTGTACTATTACAGCCACTGACGCTGGTACTACTTACACAATTCCCACAATCATCATAGCATATTTGACCATCTAAACTGGTATTTTTTAATTCATTATTATCACAATAGCAACAATCATCATTATCACCACCCCGCCAGGTATAACCATCTGTACCGGGGCATGCTGCAGCCGAACCAGTTCCATACCCATCACCATCATTATCTAAATACCAAGTATATCCAGGACCGCCACACTCACCACATTCATCACAGCCAGGACTGTCACTCAAGTTACCAGTCCCACAAGTAGCACCTGTTAAGAGTGTACCTAAATAAGCAGGATTTTCTGTTATACCATCACTTAGATATCTACAGGTACCTGCACAATCAAAACAATCCTCATATTCATTATCTGAACAATTACAACTACCCTGATCCTTATCACCACTTTTTAAAACTAAATCAAAATCATTTGAGTCACTATTCCAAGTGGGAACATCATCTGCGCAATGATATCCCCCTGGCTGCCAGCCCCATCCATCGCCATCAAAATCCCGGGCATAATAGGCACAACAGTCACCGGCATAGGCACAACAGTCACCGGCATCACATGCCCACTGACAATAGGAAACATTTACACTATAATCAGTTCCTCCTTCAATGCAGGATCCACCCCTTAGATGGGTTCCAAGTACAAGGAAGATTAACAAAATATATTTTATTATAAATCTACTAAATCTCATTTATTTTAGTATTTAAATCCATTTTACCTACAATCTTTATTAAATAAATACGTATTCCACCAACGGAAAAGTAAACCCCTTCTGACAATAAAAACAAAGAATTTAGTGTTATATAGCGATTAAAAAATTCCATTAATTAAAAGAATTTAATTAACTTGTTTTAGATTGGATTTTATTACTTTATATTTCCCTGCCCAGGTTTTTTTTATATCTTTACAAATTTCTATTCCAATAAAAACATTTCCAAGCCGCTCGTGCATTTTATTTCTGATAATATCTTTATTACTATCTTTCCAATTCGAAGCCGGTACAATTTTTATTGTAAAGGTTGAGAAATCTTCCTGGATAATTTGCCCCTTTTGAATATTTAAATCTGTACTGAATATTCCGTCAATTTGTACAATTTTTCTTCCATCTTTTAAAACAATAACATCATCATTCCGTCCCAATATTTTATTAAACTTAGGCAATACCCCATTTGTATCCTCGGTTTTTTTTGTTAGTATCAAATCATCTGTATTATACCTAATTAAGGGCATAGCCTTATTCAATAATCCGGTAGCAATGAGTTTCCCATAGGTGCCATTTTCGTAGAACTGTATATTAATGCATTCAGTTATGCCCATTTCAGGTGATTCATACATTTTACCATCTGGAAATGTATTTGCAAAACAAACCAATTCTGCCTGTCCATAAGTTTCTACAACTGGACAGTCAAAGGCATTTCCAATGTACTTTTTTTGGAAATCGTATAATGGTTCTGCATTGGTGATAACAGCTTTCAATTTGTATTTTTTATTATTTTCCACCATCCATTTTGCAACCTCATATATTGAATATGTATATCCAATTAAAAATCTGGGTTGATACTTAATAAAAGCGTTATAATAATGGAAAATTGTCCAATCAGTAATATGAATTGATGATAAATATAATTGCTTCGATGCAAAATTATATACCCAAAAAGGTGGCTTTTTCCTCTGAGCTGAGGTAACAATCTGGGAACCAAGTATTGCCCATTTATCATTAAAATTAATATTGAATTTGCGCTTTACCCTCGCTTCAAATAATGCATATTGTTCTATTATCGAATTATTATCTAGGTAGACATCTAAAGGAGACCCTGTTGTGCCGCTGGTATGATCTCGATACAAATCAGATTTATTAAATCGAGTATCAATAAATGCTTCCGGAGAACTTATTATATCCTGTTTTGTGATAATTGGCCAATTTGCTAATATTTCGTAAGATTCGGTTTTATTTTTCCAATATTCTTGGTAGAATGGTACAAACTTTTTTGCATTATTTAAGGATTCGTCTAATTGATTCTGAATCCATTTCTGCCAATCATTTTTACTCCAAGTTTCTCTTTCATAATAGTTATTAATTAATTCTTCAGTTTTATTAGAATATCTCCATTTTTTTAATCGATACCCCTCCGTTGTCGCCATTAGACATTTAACGAAATAGGGGGAATAATAATAAAAACTGCGTAAATACTTATTCATTTAATTGTACTATCTATAAAATCAACCCATTTATTAATTATCTTAGCTTTATCATAATTATGAATCTCAATGCGTGCATTTTTAGCAAGATTTAATCCATTAATCTCACCGGAAATCAATTCATTTATTGCAATGACAAATTCATCAGGATCATTTGAATTGACCAGTATTCCAGTTGATTTATTATTAATTAGAGAAGAAATCCCACCTACATTTGTTGTGATTATAGGAAGCCCTAAAGCCATTGCCTCCATCAAACTAACTGGCTGATTATCAAATTGAGAGGTATTTAAGAAAATATCGTATTTCTGAGAGAGTGTAATCCAATCTTCTTTTTCCAGTTTTCCATGAATATACAAATTGTCTTTCACACCCAATTGATTTGCAAGAAGGATTATTGAATTTAAAGAGCCATCTTTATCGGGTCCTACCATACATAATTCTGCATCATTCCATTTTACCATAAGTTTTTCCAGGATATATATTGCTAAAAGGGGATTATATATTTTATGATATGCTCTTACCCATAATAATTTTGGACGAATTTTCTTTCGAGATTTCATAGGATAATTTGATATTTCAATAAAATTAGGAATATGCTGGATTTTAAAACCCTCCCTCTCAAATATCTGCTTTAAATAAATAGATGGAGAAATATTAATGAACGATTTTCCAAATATAAATCTGGATAATTTTGGGGAGGAAGCTAATCTATTAGGTAAGGCACCTCCATGTAAAATCGGACAATAGGGCTTGGAATATATTGAAGATAATTTTGCAATGATATAAGTATAATAAAAGGCATTAGTGCTGTAAGTATCAATCAAAATCAATTTAGCATTATTGATATTTTTGAAAAATACCAATAGCATATCAAATAACCGAATAACCGTATTTAATTTTGAAGAAGCAGAAATTATTTTATACTGTTTTTTAAATTCAGGTAAAAGTAATTCTATCATTGTAGGAGTAAATCCATGAATAGATAATTTATTTCCAAAATATAATATCATCGTTTACGCATCTACCTTAAGATTTATTAAATGTATAGCCCATTTCGATTATTGGTTTTTTTAATGATTGGTTTAGGAAATCTAATTCATCCTTATCTAAAAAATTATTATAATTATTATTTAAATTTTGCCTTACCTCCCAAGAATCCATAGTTTTTTGAAATTTAGGGTTTATTTTTTCTCCTATTTGACTAAATATGTTACAAAAAACTTTTTTTCGATCTTGAATTAAATCTTCATACAATATCTGGGTAAAATTAAATTTAGTTAATTTTTTTTTATCTTTATAAAATGATAGATATTTTTCGACATAGATCTCCAGTAATTCCCTATTGGAAGTTTTGTTAAAAATCTCTTCATTCTTTTTATAAAACCACTTCTGTTTATAATAGGACATTACAACAATTCTGGGATCACGTTCGATCCAAATAATTGATGGGTTTGAAAATAGTTCATTTAAAATAGTAAATCTTGAGTATCCTGTAATTTTTGTAATAAATCTTTTTCCATTCATCCTATTACCTATTTTTGTAATTGTTTCTCTACATTTATTAACTTTTTCATAATCAATATTACTTATTGTTAAATTTGAGTCGTTAAAATTGGGTATATAATAATTCCAAAAATCATAAGCCTCCGCAGGTCTGGGAAATTTCTTTTTATTCCTAGTATATTTTTCAAAACTTTGGTATTTAAGAAGATTATTAAAGATTGATAAACTAGGAAATGCTGGGAATTTATTATTATAACCAGATATCCAATAAAATCCTGAATATAATGACAATAGATTACTCAACAAAGTAGTACCACTTCTCCCTGGTCCGTGGATAATTATTGCGTTATTAATCTTCAAAATTGGCGAAAATAATCCCATACATTAAGGCTGGCATAGAAACCCTCATGGCAGAGTGAAACATTGTAAGTATTGTCAAAATACTAAAAAAAATAATAATTAGCTTTGTTGGAGGACTATTAGAAGATTTAAAAAAATAAAATGGAAAACCCAATAGAATAATTAAAGACGCCAAGCCCGGAAAGCCATGTTCAGCAAGCATTCTTGAATATTCAGTATGAGCTGCTGCTGTTCTGCCATAACCATAATCCACTCGCTTGTGATTTGCCTGTCCAGGACCTATCCCTGTAAATATATTATCTGAAAATATTAATAGGTCTAATTTATATAATTCTGTTCTCCCTGTTAAATCATTCAACATTTTTTCTGTATAGGATACATTCCCTAATCCATATCGTTTATTAATAACACCATTAGTTATTTCTGCAATTACAAACCATGAAAAAACAACTATAGATAAAATTCCAAAACCTTTAATAAATATTAAGACTCTTTTTTGATCATGAAATAGTTGATAAATCATTGTTAAAGAAATAGTAATAACTGCTGCCAAAATTCCTCCCCTAGAAAAGGTCATCAAACCCAAACCGAAAAATAAAATTAAAATCGATAAATCAATAACCTTTTCTCCATAAATTTTACAACGAAGTATTTGGCTAAGAACTAAAATTGCAACTCCTAACCCAAAAATTGTTGATACCTGATTTGGACCATAACCGCCACTTGTAATTGGATTAGAATATGGTAAAAAATTGTACGAATGAATGTCTGGCATTTTTAAATATACAAATACTGACATAGATATTATGGGATAAATTGAAAATGATAATATATTAAGTAATTCTTTCCTGTTAATTCTGGTATTAAAAAAATAAATGGAAGAAACCATCAAGATAGCTGGACCAGATAAATTAAATGCTATATCCTGTCTCCACTGCGAAAATGAATTGAAAGGTACTAGAATTATTGATAAAGAAAGAAGCAGAAAATAAAATAATATAGAAACATTAATATTTATTTCCTTTGACTTTCGAATAATTCCTAAAAAGATAAAATAAATAATTGCATATTTTCCAAACTCCCAAAATAAGGTAGATCTACCCATTCTTAATAACACTTCTACTCCCATTATATAACAAGAATATAATATTGGAAGATGCCCTTTTGGATCTGGATAAATTAAAATTAAATATGTTCCAATTAATATAATCCCTAAACCATAATAGGTAGAAATAAATCTGTAATTGCTCAAAATAAATCCCAACATAACATGAAATAGAATTAAATAAATTTTTGTTTTATCTGAAATATTAAGCATTTACTATAACCCGATTGATTGCTTCTGTATACTTTCTGTAAGTAAATTTATTTGATAACTCGATTATGTTTTTTGACATCTCTTTTAAGAGGCCCTTCTTAACTGGGATTTGAAGCAAACAATCTTTAATTGAATCTATATTTAGATCAAATAAAAGAAATCCATTGTGATCATTTATGATTAATTGATTTACAGGAGATAAGTCCGATACGATTGGAATGCATCCATATGCACCTGCTTCTGCTAAGACTTTAGGAAAGCCCTCTGATTTTGTTGGAAGTATAATAAAATGTGATTTCTTATAAATATTATTCAATTTTTCTCTATTTAACCAACCACAAAAATTAATTTTATTAATTTCAATATTCATTTTGGGAATATGATCGTCTTCAGAACCACCTACAAAATTAATTTTACCTATCCAGGTTAAGGACGATATAGTCTCCAATACCTTGATTAATCTTAGGTATCCTTTATTTTGATCTAACCTTCCAACAAAACATATATTAATTGGAAATTTAAAAAATTTAGCATACCCAATACGGTTAGCTTCTTTTAGTTCATCATCATTTATGCATGGATTAAAAAACGATACTAAATGTTTAGGCTGTTTTTTCCAGATACCATTAATAGTAACGATTGAATGTTGAAAATTATTTTTCAACCACCAGCGTTGTAGGGCATATGAAACTGGGATATCCTTTTGTTTCCAATTGCCGGCATATTTTACCCATTTCTTTTTTTTCCTTAAAAGAGATAAAAGTGGAAGCACATATAAACCCAAATTTGTGGGTGATCTAAAATGAATCCAATCCACTTTGTTGATCATTTTAATTATAGTAAGTAAATTATTAGGGATAAAAAATAAAATTTTTAATTTATCAATGATTTTATTCCCACCCGCTGGTTTTATGGGGATAAAAATGATATTTTTTTCATAATTACCATTTGCCCCATGTGGTTTGGCATTATACATGGGTGCTATATGATAAATCTTATCGAAAAGGCTATTTAGAGAATTAATTTCTCGAATCGTTGGCTCCCATCCAACAACAATACCTTTATCAGTTTGAAAATGTTCAGTATGGGAAATGATTAATAGATTAGGCACAACTAATGGCCTCTATATATTTTACCGAAATGTTTTCCCAGCTATGTTCATGTGCCCAGGTTATAGCATTTTTCGATAGTTTTTTCCTATTTTCAATAATATCTTTGATACCTTGGGTGATTTCATCAATTGAGTATGGATTAATTAATATGCCTGTAGTTTTGTGGACAATTGCATCTTCAATGCCGGTATTTTTCGACCCCAATGCAGGAACCCCAAAAACATTTGCTTCTAGGATTGCTATACCAAATCCCTCAGCACATAATTTCAGGTTGCTTTGGCTTAACATAATTAATACATCAGTTTGGTTGAATATACTGCTTAATTCGTGATTGGGAATAAAACCATGAATTGTTATATAATTCATGACATTTAATTCAATTGCTTTCGCTTTTAATCTATTACTTTCTAAGGGCAACCCTACACAATGGTAATGTATTAAAGGGTATTCCTTTATTAACTTAGGTAATGCATTTATTAAATTAATTTGCCCTTTGCGATCTGTTATGCTTCCTACAGTTAATAATCGAGGACTCCCTTTTAATTTTACATTTATTGCTTTTTTATTAGAATTATCAAATTGCTTAAGATTTACTCCATTTGAAATAATGAATTTCTTTTCGTATTTAGCAAATTTGTCAGGGAGGAAACTATCAGTATATTTTGAAACAGATATCATAACATCAAGTTTTGCCAAACTAAAATGAACCATTTTTTTCATTATATTATTAGTATGTAATAATTCATCACCATGAAAAATTCCAATCAATTTTATATTTTTTTTTATACTTTTTATTATTGTAGACATTAGTAAAGAAAAATGACCCGATAAAATGCAGTGTGAATATTCAAGTCGTGTTAGATGTTTGATGATTTGAATTATTCGTACCAGATAGGTTAAAGGTGGTAGGTAATACCTTTCAAATCTGTGAATAATAAATCTTTCTTTCTTATCAAATTCTATACATTCTTTCTTCGTTGCATAATCAGAGATTGTCAACACATCTATAGAAAATTGTTTGTCAAGTTGAAGCGCAATATTCCAGGCGTGGTTACCAATGCCACCTGGTCCCGGAGGAAATTCAGTAGAAATCAATAAAATATTTTTTATAGTAGACAATTTATTTAAGTTTTAATATTCTTAACAGTTAAACGGTCAATAATAGCACCTTCGGTAAGCATAATTGAAGATTTATTCCAAGCCAGAAAATACAAAATATATACAAATGGTAGACAAACAAGAAAAAATATGAAACTCGATAACTTTCCTAAATTTTTTCCTTTTTTCTTATAAGGTGAAAAGGATGTTGGTAATATCATTATACTGGATATTAATGCAGCTTCATTACCCCAGTATTTTCTCCAATAATATAGTACGCTTGGAGCAGGTTTTGGTTGAAATATTTTTGTAGATCTAAAAGCATCCCATGTGCCTAATTCTCTTAACCCTCCATCAAAATGTTTAAAATGCATCCTACTTGCATTTGGATTTGAGATCGACTTAAAACCATTTAAATATGCTCGAACACCAAATTCACCATCACCCATTCTCATTTTTTCAAACTGTTCATCGAATAAACCACATTTTTCAAATACTGCTCTTTTAATTAGTACATTGCCCGTATCTAGCTGATCAGCAAATCGAAAATATGAATAGTTTTCCGGTATTTTATCACCGACTACAGAAAGTGATACTCCAGATGAAATATCTGCACAAAAATAATCTATACATTTTATATGTTCTGAAACCCAATTCGGTTCAATGCTGGAATCATCATCCAAAAACAGTAATAATTCAGATCCTGCTGATTTAATACCGCTGTTCCGAGCTTTCCATAATGCAGGTTTTTCCTGCCTAATGATATTGAACCGAAGATTAAAATTATTGTAAAATTCCCTCTTAAAGGGATTACTTTGATCAATTACAATTACTTCAAAATTATTATGACTCTGATTTTGTAAATCTATCAAAATTTTTCTTAATGATTCGTATCGATTAAAAGTTGGAATAATTATACTAATAAATGGATTTGTACTTAATAGTGAAGAATCAAAGTCAAGGTATTTGTCATATTCATAAAAGGTTTTAAAAAGATCAATTTTTTTAACATTACGGGTCTGCCAAATTCCTTTGATTTCATTAATTGGGTTTGATAAAGTAAACAATCTTTGAATTAAGGTGAAGTACAGCCAAATATTCTTATAGTATTTTCTGATAAAACGATAAATATCCGTGGGGATCAATTTAACTACTTCAGCTTGGGTATTATTCTTGGCTTGTTTAATTTTACCTCTCATGAGTGCTTGATAAGATGCGTCCCAATTGCTTATTTCCCGGTTTGAATACTTGTTATCATAAGTAATAACCTTTTTTTCTTCCTTGGATAATTGATCATAATCAAACCACACTAAATTCCGTAATTCAAATGGTTTGAGATGAAAATACCAAATAGGTTTAATATATTTCAATAAGTTAAAATGAAAGTATTTCAGGGGTGCTACCACTTTTAAACCCAGTGGGACCCAATTTTGTATTGAGGTGAGTCAATGATTCGTTTTTTCACTAATTTCATGTTTTTAATATAAATTGTATTAAATTGATCTGTTCGGAAGGATTCTAATTTTTTTATTTCTCTTGTATCAGGAAAATATTGTACGGGGAAATATTGGTTTTTGATCATAAATTCATGAATTATAGCATTTGATGAATTAAATCGATTATATCCTGCAAGTTCAAGGATTACAGCATTTGTATCAGGATGGTTTAAAACCTGTGTTGCACCCCTAAGTACAAATTCTTCAAATCCTTCCACATCAATTTTAATAATTTGGGCACATTTAACAAAGTCATCAAGCCTATGAATTTCAACCTTTTGTAATTCAAGTGCTTGATTGTTGGTAATATAGGTTAATGCACCTTTAGTCCCAATTGTCTTTATTTCATTTTTTTCCCCTAATGCAAAATTATGAAGTTCAATAAGTTCTTGTAAATTATTTAAATGGAGATTTGCCTGTAAAATATTATAATTTTTTTCCAATGGTTCAAATGCAATGGTCTTACATCCAATTTGTGATGCTACTAGAATTGAATAGGCACCAATATTAGCTCCTACATCAATGAATTGGTCTTTTGATCTTAAACAATGTAATAAAAATACCATTTCTTCATAATCTTCCAAAAAAGTAAAATAATGCGCCTGGGAACCTTCCCCTTTTGAAATGATTAGGTGACCTTTACTAAATGGAATTGCAATTTCTTCCCCATCTTCATATATAAAGTGAAAGGTAAAATATCTAATAAAAGCTGATAATTTTTCACCCTTAGTAAGAGGATGGGTTTTTATCAATCGTAGCAAACTGGAAATTCTTTGAATAATTTTTGTAAATTTCACGAATTTAATTGTTGATTTAAATGGGAAACAAATTTGTTAATAAATCCTGAGAAACTAAAATGATTTTCCCAAAGTAAACGATTATTTAATTGTAATTGGTGAAAAGTTTTATTATTTAAACAATTATGGAAGTCTGATATTTTTTTACCCATTTCGGACCTTTCATTTTCCTCTACCCAAACTACATGTTCCTTCCAATTAATTTTATATTCAAATGGCAGAATACAATCCGTATTTACAAAAATTGGTATCCGACCCAATGCCAGGGTCTCATAAAATCGCGTAGAAAAGTTCCCCGTACCCCGAATACATATGGTATAATCCGTTTTACATATATTTTGGTAATATTCTTCTTTTACTCTATTTTGATAGGTTAAATCTTTAACTTTCCCTCCCTTATATTTATTTCTTCTAATAATTATTGAATTGATTAATTCATTTTTTTCAATATTATCCAAAATATTCTTTCGTAATGTTGTAGGTGGGTATTTAGGTCCAGAGTATACGGATGATAAGCGTAAGAAAAATAGGATATTATACCAACAGTTTCTAACTATTTTAATAATTGTAATGAATAAACTCCTATCAATCTGGCTACAAAATCCTACTGATGGTATTTCGGTATTAGACCTAATTTGTATACTATCTAATCTCATGGATTTCAATGGGTCATTAATGATTGAGGGTAAGGAAATTTTATCACCATGCGTCCTAGAACGATAGAGACTATGGTACATTGCTAAGATATTATCATATTGTGGTAACTTGATAAAATAATCGCCACTAACCCAAATGATTACTTTTTTATTAAATTTGGCAGATTCTTTAATAATATCAATAGCTTGAGTCTTTTTATTAAATTTACAGTAATAATTCCAACTAAACGGGATAATATAAAAATCTGAGTCTACTGGCTTTTTTACAATTGTCAAATATTCTTTATTAATACCATATTTTTCTAAAATTTTTACAGAAAATAGAGGTTTTAATAAATCAACCAAAAACCTTTTATTAAATGAATTTACTTCAGTAGGTTTTAAATATAAGTTCAACATTGTTGTTTTTTATTTTATTTTTAAATACCTTATAATTAAATTCTGTGAAAGCTGTTTTTAAATTATCGGTTTTGTTTAAACTAAATATTGAGGTCATTACTTTTTATTCTTCATCTAATATAAATAGAAATTCTTAAACAATTTATTTTGTTTTTCTATATTGAATTTATTATCTACCCTGTTTACTGCATTTTTTCTGATTTCATTTAACTCTATATTTTCAGACCCAATAATATTAATTATTCGTTCATATATGGCTATTGGATTTCGTTTTTCAACTACCCAACCGGTTTTTCCATCTAACACATTTTCCGATAACCCTTCTGCATTCGTAACAATACAAAGTATACCCATCGCTTGTGCTTCTAGAACAGCATTACAAAACCCTTCCTGAATACTGGGTTGAATATAAATATCAGCCCACTCCAATTCTTGTTTTACTATATCGGGAGATTTTTTCCCCGTTAACAAAACATTTTTGGTCAAATTAAGCTGGTGCAATGCATACATTATTGCTTCTTTATATTCTCCTTCGCCAACGATTCGATATTCAAATTTAATTCCTGCAATTTTTAGTAACTGCAAGGATTTAAGACAATATTCAAATCCTTTTTTCCATGCAAGTCTTCCAACTGTTAGTATCCTGAGGGGATTATGTAAATCTTCTTGAATAATTGAATTAAAAAACTCTGTATTGATAGCAGGTGTTATTTTTTCAAATGGAGTTTTTGAGTTAAGTCCTAAATTTAATGCCCGTTGGTATAAATCGTCTGAAATTGTATGCACTTTATCAATAGTTCCCCATAATAGGTTATAGCAATCAGGATGTTGGTGAGGATATAATCCGATATCATATCCCCTGAAACTAACCGCTGATTTTGCATTCATGGCACTCGCTAAATTTTCCCTCCCTATCCCCATTGTTGCAAATCCAAAATGAATCCAATCTAAAGATTTCCCAAGTATATGAGCATTTAGGATGAGATGTTTGAATACATCATCCCATTCTCGATTAGAGGCTCTTTCTAATAATACTAATCGCCAAAATCGAATGGGATGTAATATAAATATTGCAATAAAGGTATAAAACAATTGTAGCCTATAATTAATATCCACTTGAAAATAAACGGGAATTGACTTAGGTATTTCATTGGTTTTTTTCCGCCCCCCAACAAATAATGATACATGAAAACCACTTTGTATCAAGCCATTTAATTTGTTAATAATAAATGTTTCAGAATATGCTGGTGATGCTGGCAATATAAAGCCAATATTCAATTTTTGTGACATAATAAAGCTAAATCATGTTGAGGGGTTAATCCTAATGACAGGTGGTGATACTGATTATATTTAAATAAATCAATTGATTCAATGCGGGAAAAGATTTCATTTAAAATAGATAAGAAATTTAAACCGTATTCTCTTTGATGGCCATTCGAATCAGGTTGATTGTATTCAATGGTTTCTTCTCTATTCCAATTTCCGGGTACGGTTATTATTGCAATACCTGATGGCTTCAATATACGTTGCAATTCACAGAGTGCCATATTATCATTTGAGACATGCTCCAGAACATGATTACACAAAATCAAATCAAATGATTCTGAACTATAATTAATATTTTCGATGTCTAACTGAATATCAACATCAGTTAATTCCAAGTCTGCAGTGTAATATTGATACGGATTAAATAAACCATAAAATACTGGTTCTGGAGCAAAGTGTAAAATTTTTGGTGTATCCAGTTTAGATAAAATATCTTTATATAATTCAAATAATCCTCTATGCCGTTTTCTGCTACTACAACTTGGGCAAATGGAATTCTTCAATATTCTTTTTTCATTTGACGTATGGTAAAAATAAGATGATTCTTTTTTACAAAGATTACAAAAATAATGAGGCTTGGTTTTATTTTGATTTAAATAGTTTTAAATTTCAGCAATTATTAAGTATATCCCAGAATTATATTCACCATTCAATATTTTTTTTACAAATTTCTTAACAATACTAACCAAATCTTTTGAGGGTATTTTTGTAAATGCATCCGGATTATCTTTTGTAGTTTTAATTTTTATCTACTCCAATACCATTTATTGTGCTTGAATAAAGTGTTACCATCTCATTTATTTGTCTGTTAAGCAGATGATTTTCCCTAATAGTTTTCTGAGCATGGTTTACCAATTCCATTTTTTCATTATTTGATGAATTAATAAATGATTGTATAGCTGTAGATATTTGTAATGGCTCCCTTACTTCTACTAAGAAGCCGTTAATTTTATTTTCAATAACTTCAGCCATTCCGCCACAATTGGTAGAGATAACATGTATTCCCAATGCCATGGCTTCTAAAACCGCATTGGAAATACCCTCTTCAACGCTGGGTAAAAGGAAAATGTTAGATTCTGAAATCTTTTTTATCACTCTTTGATGAGGCAATCCATTAATAAAAGTAACATTCTCTGATAAACCAAGATCGTGAATCTGAAAAAGAAGGTTTTCTTCATCCTTTCCTCCAGCAATTATTGTATATTGAAAGTTAGAAACTTTTTTCTTCAAAATAGCCATTGCATCTAAAGCAAAGGTGAATCCTTTTTTCCAATGGCATCGTCCAACAGAAATTATTTTCAGTTCATCATTCTTATAGGTATGGTTTTGAAAAAAGATTTTTTTAATTAAATCTATTTTTACAGCTGGAGGAATTACTTTAATTTTTTTGGATACTGCACCATATTTTTCTGCTTCTCTCGCAATAGCCATTGAAACTGCATGAAACCCCGCGATATCGGGAAAATATTTCATATATCCTTGTGAAAGCTTCTTATCGCTAAGAGGTGAGTAATTAATATGAGCTCCCCGTAAACTTAATACTACGGGACAGGTAAGCAATTCAATAAACTCCGGATAATTAACCAAAGATTTTGCCCACTGAATATGAAAGATATCCAGATTATCTAAAAATGGTGGCAATACCTTACAGGATCTTTTAAAAAATTGTATCCAATTCGTTGAATTTTGCATAACTAATTTAACTATTTTAACACAAAATTGTGGTTGCATGATAATCAGCTTAGAAAGGGTATAGATTGAATATAGCAAAATTCCAAGTTTTGTAATAGGAACTTTTCTTTGAACAACAGCGGAACTTGAGAATTTATAATTCCTTTCTGATACTTTTCCATACACAATAACTGTATCATTTTTATTTGCTAGTCCATTTATCAGGTTATTAATAAATACCGGGGGAGGAATTGTCCCCGTATAAATACCAATTTTCATTCCTGATAATGCCTATCTGAAAAAACAGCCAGTGTTAAGAGCATACTTATAGGATGAGCATATTTCACCGGGTTTACCTGAAACTTGTCCAAGTATTTTCTGATTAAATTCTGGGGAATGAGTTTATTGATTTCTTTTCTTTCCAACAGATTTTTTTTCAGCTCAAAAATATTCTGCTTACCAAGGAACTGCAATTCCCAATTTCTGGTTATAAGATCAGGGGATTTAGAAAAATATTGTCCTAGAATTCTCTTCGCTTTTCTAACTGCCCTCACAAGATAATAATGCGGATGGTTAAAACGCTGATAATTATATAAATTCAATGGATAATACTTCTGCCAAGGAATTCGAGCAGCTTCATGACATTGTTTTTTAACATACTCTATCTGTATTTTTCGATCTGCCAAGTGTCTTTCTGGAACAGTACAAATAAACTTGCACATTTCATCACTGTAATAAGGAATCACAATCTCACCTACCTGATTGAATAAAGATAAATTAATACTGGTCCATCTTGGCGCCCAATACAGAGATTTGAAGGCACGTATCCTAGCACTAGGGTGATCGATATCTATTTCACTATACAATTTGTCAAGTCTTTCCATCATATAAGCATCAAATGTGCCTTCAAGACTCCATATTCTCCATAAATCATCAGCAAGTTCACAACCGCCAGATTTCAAAATATTGTTTTTTAGATGAATTAACTGATAATCATAATTTATTTTATCAGATTCGGTGTGTTTATCAAAAAGCACATCTCCCCAATGCCCCAATAAAATCACATCTGCCAATCCTTTCCAATGAGGGATAGCATCAACCTGCCTAGGATGATTAAAATCAGTCATACAATTATTTAGGTGGGAAATTTCATCCAACTTCTGCCACAAATATCCCCTCTGAATTTTTTGCGCATAATAAGGAATATTAAATTGTTTTGATAAAATCTTTCCTGTTTCTGACTCATGAAATCCACCTTCGAAATCATAGGAAGCCAATACTACGTTTTTTCGATCTGAGATTGGAACAAATAAGGTTCTGCTATCTAAACCTCCAGAGATGGGTAATAAAATACTTTTATTAATCGTTTCAGTTTTTATGATTGTGCTAAATAATTCTTTAAAATCATTTAGGGTATTCTTAAAAGACCTTTCAGTTGGTTTATAGTGCCACTCCCATTTTTTGTTTATACCATTGATATTTTTATTTTCATCTAATTGATAATCAGTTGCTGGCTTACAAACCTTAATTCTCTTTGAGAATGTATCATCATCCAGCATGAAGCCTAATGAACAAAATGAAGCTAAGGCCTTGAGATCTAAATAATTATTTGAATTGGTATCCCAATTTACAATTTTATTCGTGCATATATCATAGAATTCTTGTTTAATTGGAATAATGGGATTTGAAATAGTACTCATGATATTTTAGATTATTATTGATATAATTAATTTTACATTTAAAGAAAAATATATGGAATAGGTTAATGCCTAATAATCATTCGTGTCTTAATATAGATTTTAAACATATACTTTTGAATTTATTTATTTTATAGTAATTAGTTATTATATGATTTAATTTTAGTAAATATTTTTATAATGATTCTATATAAATATTGATTAGAAAATGATGCAATTAAGATAAATGGGAAATAACAAAATGATAATCCAAATTTATTGAGATATTTCAATTCTTTATGTATATATTTTATCGTAAAAAAATGAATAATTATACATGCGGGATTGTTTTATTAATCCTTTTATACAGTATTGATAAATGATCTTTAATTTTTTTGAAACCAAGAAAAGATCATTATTATAAATATAGGGGAGATAAAAACGCTTGTGTTGGTCATAATAATAATTTAAATCAGAATTTTCTTTTTTATATCTTACAAGGGTAGATTCTGAATGTCTATAGGTTTCAGCAACAATTACAGGTAAAAAATAAATAGAAAAATTCATAGCCATTTTAAATGAAAATGCCATGTCTTCACCAATTAACATATCACCTTCAAATCCATTAATATTAAAGGGTCAAGACTAGTTAAGAGGGTTATTTAGAAAGATTTTTAATAAAATATGATAGATATTGTCATGCCTATAATTAAATCTAAATTCGCATTCTTTCAAGTGGTAATAATACGACTTTTTTCGTATTCCAC
>JACKQG010002690.1_pt1 | contig 22789 bp, 15 predicted proteins | sample 8237621 | NCBI WGS metagenome assembly JACKQG01 (sample SAMN15677084, study PRJNA649215) | marine metagenome | biome: marine; feature: Black Sea; material: saline water; isolation source: suspended particulate matter (SPM) from the Black Sea western gyre | collected 2013-06-09/2013-06-10 | depth... | reverse complement strand
GCCGGTTTTACTGGCATACTCAAGAGCGGCGGTGAGAAAAAGCAATATGCCCTTGATGCCGTTCTGAAATTAGATTTACCTGCTGGTGTAGATATTGATGTCGAAGAAATCGCTACTTTGATCGAATCCGAGGTCAACTCACAATACTCTAACTATGCCCCGCCAGTAGATACCCCCGAGGCGCGCAGCGCGTTGCTTGATAAAGCTGTCGAAACCGCCGTGCTGGCAGCTGAACAAAGCGGTGCCAAAAAATTGGCCATTGAAACCGCTGCAGGCGTTGCCATGTCGAAGAAAGATTATGCTGTGGATGTCGCCACAAAATACCTCTACGAGCACGGCCTCAAAGTCGACCCTAGTCTGGTCGATGGTATGATCGAAGGTCAGATCATGAAGCTCAAGCTCAAGGCATATGAGTGGCAAGCAACAGGAGGGGCGGAGAAGAATTCGTAATCGGGCTCTAGTTCCTGTTTACTTATATACCTGACTTAAAATACTATGCGTGCACTGATACAACGTGTAAGCTGTGGGCGCGTCTCTGTAGAGGAACGCCCGCTTGCTGAGATCGGCTTAGGGCTTGTAATCCTCTTGGGTATTAGCCCAGATGATGGGGAAGAACAGGTTGATTATTTGACCCATAAAATCGCCAATTTGCGCATTTTCGAGGACGATCAAGGGAAGATAAATCGTTCTGTTCTAGATGTGGATGGCGAAGCTCTGGTGATCTCTCAATTTACATTGTATGCCGATACGCGAAAAGGACGCAGACCATCCTTTACGCGTGCTGCCAAGCCCGAGGTGGCTGACCCGCTCGTAAACGCGTTCGCTGAAAAACTCTCATCCGAGGGGGTTCCAACGAAAACAGGTCAGTTCGGTGCCCATATGCTGGTCGAAATCCACAACGATGGTCCGGTAACCATCTGGATGGAAAGATAACCTTATCCCCAAGAATTACTGAGGAAATTATTGATTTTGGGATATGGCACGTGCAGAGTACATGCTATATCCCAAAAACTGTTTATTTTATGAAGGAATATATCGATTTATGACAACTCAAACTACTGATATTACAACAGCTCCAGAAGAAAAACTGGATATCAAAAAAATCTTGCCTGTATTTGTCATCGTTCTGATTGACTTGTTGGGATTGACGATCATCATTCCCCTTTTGCCCTTGTACGCGGCATCATTTGGCGCCAACGCCTTTGTGATCGGGGCTTTGGGCGCGGCCTATCCGATAATGCAGTTCATTGGCGCACCTATACTAGGCCGCCTCTCCGACCGTTTCGGACGCCGCCCAGTCTTGATCATCAGCCAGATCGGCACCTTTATTGGATTCCTTGTGTTAGGTGTGGCCAACACGTTGTGGTTGCTGTTCATCTCGCGCATCATCGATGGCATCTCAGGCGCCAATATCGCCACAGCACAAGCCGTCATCTCAGACAGCACTACGGAAAAGACCCGCACCCAAGGTCTCGGCCTGATCGGCGCAGCCTTCGGCCTGGGATTCATCGTTGGGCCGATCATCGCCTTTGTTACTCTGGCTTTGAGCGACAATAATTACAGCCTGGTAGCCTACGTTGCTGCTACTTTTTCCTTGTTCTCCATCCTGCTGACTTATTTCTGGCTGGAAGAAACTCACCCACCCGAGAAACGCGGGGGCGGAGATCAATCTCCGAGCTTTGGCTTCAAGGCGCTGTTCGATGCGCTGCGCAAACCCGAAATCGGTTTCTTGTTGGCGCTAATGTTCGCGCAGCAATTTGCCTTTGGTGGGTTCGAGCAGCTATTAGCGCTGTTCACACTCAACCGTTTGGGCATGAACGCATCTAGCAATGCCGGATTATTTGTCTACGTTGGGATCATCGTGGTGATGGTTCAGGGGTATTTTGTCGGCAAATGGAGTCGCAAAAAGGGGGATCGCTGGCTGGTGATGATGGGATTGTTGGTCATCGGCATCGGACTGCTGATCTCTGCGATTACGCCCAAAAATCCTGTACCCTGGTATTCGAAGGCCGAGATCACAGCCGAATTGAGTGCGGGCACTAATCTTCCTGGTGAAACTCCCCCTGTACAGGATATTCAAATTGATCTGCCCGATGACAATAACAATGGCTGGCTGGGTTTGACATGGTTACTCGTTGCAATGATTCCCATATCAATCGGTGGCGGCGTCCTTCAGCCGTCCATCAACAGCATGATCACTCAACAGGTCAGCCCCGAAGAGGTCGGTGGCACATTGGGGATATCGGCCGCATTTCTGAGCGGATCGAATGCCATAACCCCTCTAATAATGGGCGCTATCTTTGAATGGTTCGGTTCAACCGCACCCTTTTTGATTGGGGGTATTATCCTATTGATTTTGTGGGCAATCGCGAATCGAACAATCGCAAGAGAGTAAAAAAATAGGGTAGCGAGCAAAAGCTCGCTACCCTATTTTTTACAACACCCCCCGCTGCATGGCTTCTGAAACGGCGGCGGCACGCGAATCAACCCCCAGTTTGCTGTAAATATTCGAAAGATGGGCTTTGACCGTCCGCTCAGTGATCCCCAGGCGGTAGGCAATCTCTTTGCTGCGTTCGCCTTGTGCAACGGCCGATAACACTTCTAATTCTCGGCCGGTTAGTTCGATGTCGTCACGTGCAGTAGATTTATTAGCTTTCGTATCTCCCCCGAATAGGTTCTCAAGTATTTCCGGCTTCAGCAAGGTTTCGCCACGTGCCGCGGCTCGAATGGTGTTGAACAGGGTGCCACGGTCTGTGTCTTTTAGCAGATAACCGCGCGCGCCCAACCCCAACCCTTTGCGCATGAGATCATCTTCATTGAATGTAGTCAAGATAACGATGGCAATGTGGGGTTGTTGTGTTCTCAAGAGTTCGATGGCTGTCAGGCCATCCATACCGGGCATACGTAAATCCATTAGGATCACATCCGGCTGTAACTCCTCCGCCAGTGCGATGGCTTGGGCGCCATCATTGGCTTCACCCACCAGGTCGAATCCTGACTCAGTTTCCAAGATCAAGCGCAACCCCTCGCGCACAATTAAGTGGTCATCACAAATCAGAATGCGGATAGTTTCAGTCATTTTCGTTGCTCAATGGCAATTCTAACCTGAGTGTGGACCCTTGAGACGAAACACTCTCAATGACCAGCGACCCTCCCGAAATCCGAGCCCGCTCGCGCATCCCCAACAAACCATAATGCCCCGCTCGACCAACACATTCCTCGGGATCGAATCCAATTCCATTATCCTGGATTTCAATTTCCAATAAATCGTCATCATAAGTCATTTCCACCGATGCTTTTGTGGCATCGGCATGACGGGCGATATTGATCAGCCCCTCCGATACAGCTCGCACTGCATTTTCTGCATTCTCAGAGGAGAGTTTCTCCGGAACTGTCAAATCTAACTTGCATGCGATTCTCGTATCGCGCGTAAAGCGATCGACTTCTTGACGGATGGCTTCAGCCAAATCTGTTGGCGATTGGGTACTGCGCAAGTCGCCAATTGCCTGGCGCGCGTCAGCAAGCGTGGTGCGGGCGCGTGCCATGGCCTGTTGGATGATCGTCTGCGCCTTTTGATGGTGATCAGCAGAGATATGAGAATCGGCCGCCTCGAGCTGTAAGATCAGCCCAGCTAAACCTTGAGCCAAAGTATCGTGCAGCTCGCGTGCCATGCGTTGACGCTCATCTTTTAAGGTCAAAGCCTCCACCTGGGCGGCGTAATCGGACAGCTGTCGGTTGGCTACTTCAAGTTCAGTAAGCAATTTTTGGGCTTGATATCGGGCAGTAGTTTCTTGAGTATACAGACTAACATAAAGCACCACAAATAGCATACTCATTGCAGTGCCCAACAACCACCACAAGGAAGATTGCGCGCCCTCCAAAATGATTTGAGTAGAAAATGAAAGCACTAAGAAAAAAATAACCGCAATCACTGACCAACTTCGCCGGCGAATAGAGCCAATCATTTCGCCGATTAGGGCCATATACAAGGCAAAAATCATGCCGATATTTTGCGACATAAGTATGATAGCGAAGGCCAGCAACCCTTGAATAATCACATAAGGCCAAAACCAACGCTCATCTTCGGCAACAATCAATAATGTCCAGTGAATGCCGATGTGAAAGAGAGTAAGTGTTGTAAACAGAATTAATGTAGGTAGCTTGAGCAACGAAGGAGTGATGAGCAGCGACCAAACAAACATCACCACAAAGACAAAATTAGCAAACACAAAAAACCACAGTTCGGGGTGCTCTTTAAACTTATTTCTAAGAGTTGAAATTTTTTCTTTCATGATGCTACAATTTTATCTTATCCCCACAAAGTCGGTATTGTACGATCGTACAATGTACGAATATCCAGTTGAAAAACACACAACGTCCAATTGAAATATCTCAATTAATGGGATAAATTTATCACCAAGAAACAGTTTTAAACAAGTTTCGTAAAGTAATTAACTCACGTTACGCACACGTAGCGGGAAAGTCCTGAAAATAGGGGATATTTCTCTTTAGATTGCGTAACATCAATAATTAAGGTAAAAGATCAACCAAAAGTTAAGGAGCACACATGAGTAATAGGATAGCTATTCAAACCAACAACCTCCATAAGGATTTCGGAGAAGTTTACGCTGTCAGAGGTGTGAATATCGAGATCCAAAGTGGGGAGATCTTTAGTTTATTAGGCCCAAACGGTGCTGGGAAAACCACCGTCATTTCAATGATCTCAGGATTGCTCAAACCTAATCAGGGTGACGCCACTATTTTAGGCCATTCAATCACCCATGAACCCCTGGCGGCCAAAGCTGCTCTCGGGGTTGTTCCCCAAGAGATTGCCATTTATGAAGATCTTTCTGCACGAGAGAATTTGATGTTTTGGGGCAAGATGTATGGTTTGCGTGGAGCACATCTCAAGCAGAGAGTTGCTGAAATCCTTGAGACCATTGGGCTGGCCGACCGTCAGAAAGGTCGCGTAGAGAAGTTTTCCGGCGGTATGAAGCGCCGCCTGAATATTGGTATTGCACTGCTACACGAACCCGAAGTGGTTATCATGGACGAACCCACTGTGGGTATCGATCCCCAAAGCCGACGTAAAATTTTAGACTCAGTCATGGAACTCAACAAGCAGGGTATGACCGTGTTCTATACCACTCACTATATGGAAGAGGCTCAAGAACTTTCCGACCATATCGCCATTATGGATCACGGCGAGATCATCGCCAGCGGTACCCACGCTGAGTTAGTCAAGATCGTGGGGGAGTTAGACCGCATTGAATTGAACATCAACACCGAATCTGATCGAGTCATGGAAACGTGGAAAAATACCCCAGGCGTTGAGAAAATCACTGCAGAAAATGGTCAACTGCATTTGTTGGTCAATGACTCGAATCTTGTCTTGCCACAACTCTTTGAGAAAGCAGCACAAGTGGGTTCGCGCATCACATCGGTCGAGATCCAGGAACCTAACTTAGAAACGGTCTTCCTGCATTTGACTGGCCGGGCGCTGCGAGATTAGGAGTTCATTATGAAATCTATTGATATTGCCCTCAAAGATATGCTCCAATCTTTCCGCAGCCTGTTTGCGGTCATGTTCATGTTTGTGATCCCCATTCTGATGACGGGGATGTTCTCCCTGATGTTTGGGGGGTCAGGCAACGATGAAGAAGGCTTTGTATTACCAACCACAAAGGTGATCCTGGTCAACCAGGATGAAGGCAGCTTTGCTGGGATGCCAGGAGAAGTCAGTCAAAATCCAGAATATGATGCTTCGTCGATTGGCCAACTGCTCACGATGGCGCTCACATCTGAAGGGCTAACTGGCATTATGGATGTTTCCATGATGGATTCCTCAGCCGATGCAAGATTCGCTGTCGACAACCAAGAAGCCGGCGTGGCCATTATCATTCCCAAGAATCTTACAACATCCTTTTTGGCCCCTTTGGGAACAGTAGCCGTTGAAGTTTACCAAGACCCAACCCTAAGCATTGGTCCCGCCATCATCAAAGGAATCGTCAGCCAATTGTTAGATAACTTCTCAGCATCAAAGATCACCTTGGCAGTTACACTAGAACAAATCGAAAACTCTGGGCAGATGATTGATGAAGCACAAATCCAGGCTGTAGTAGCTCAATATCTGGCAACCATCCAACCTGAAGGTCAATCTCAGGGTTCGGAGTCTGCTAATCCATATCTTGATATTCGAGCACCGAAAACCGATCAAAATTCTTCTGATCAGACAATCAATCCCGTAGCAATGATAATGGCCGGAATGTCGATCTTTTATGTCTACCTGACAGGTGCTAGTGGAACACAAACGATCTTGAAGGAAGAAGAAGATGGTACTTTGCCTCGCCTATTCTCTACACCAACACCGACAGCTACGATCTTGCGAGGAAAATTCTTATCTGTGACTCTGACCATCATTGTTCAGATCACCGTTTTGTTGGTTTTTGGGGAACTGGTATTCAAAATTCATTGGGGGGATCTCTTATCCGTTGCGCTCCTGAGTATTGCCATCACCCTTTCTTCCGCGGCGTTCGGGATATTCCTGGTTTCATTTATGAAATCTACTCGTCAGGCTGGCATCATGATCGGTGGCGTAGTCACTATCTTAGGAATGGCAGGAATGATGCCCATTTTCACCTTGGGAATGCCCAATCCGCCCGCATTCATTTCGATCATTTCACATTTAGCCCCCCAGGGATGGGCCGCAGAAGGATTGCAAGTCACGATGAGCGGGGGTGTTCTGTCTGATGTCTGGACGAATATCCTCGCTTTACTTGTCTGGGCAGTGGCTTTATTCGGGATTGGTGTTTACCGAGTAAATAAAAGGTACAAATAAAATCGTAAAGCGTGCTGCAGAAAGGAGCGCGATTTTTAATACGCTCCACCTGCACACAAGGCACTCTACGGAGAAAATCATGCGGATATTAAATCTAGCACTCAATGACTTACTACAAATCATCCGGGATTGGAAATCATTCCTCTTCTTGTTGATCATGCCGGTTATATTCACCCTGGTATTTGGCTTTGCCTTTGGCGGATTTGATACTGGAGATGAAGAGGTCGATCCACGGCTACCCGTGGGTTTTGTTGACCAAGATCAGGAACAAATCAGCCCGGTGCTGTTTGCCCTGTTGAAAAAATCCGACGCCATTCGTCCTGTCACTTTTGAAGAAGATACTACACTAGAAGAATTGGAAAGAATAGTGGCAGAGGATGAACTCGCAGCAATGATCATCGTTCCAGACGGGTACAGCGAAAGTTTGCCCACAGACCAAAAACTCAAACTCATAATCATCCAAAAAGAAGCTACCAGCGCGGGTGCCACTGTGCAAAATGGCGTTCAAGCAGCCGTCAACCGGTTGACCAATTCCATCAGTGCAGCGCAGTTCAGCACCATGATACAAGCTCAGTTCAATCCCTTCGGAAGTCAGACAGATCAGGATGCTTACTTCGACGGATCATTAGAGAACGCAGTTGCCTCTTGGGATGCCCCACCCTTTACGCTGATCAGCACTCAAACTGGAGCCGAAGAAGAGCGCGCGGAACAACCCAACGCTTTTTCGCACTCATCCCCTGGAATGATGGTGCAATTTGCTATCGCTGGTCTGATCGGGGCCGCAGGGATTTTGGTCATTGAGCGAAAGTCAGGCTCACTGCAACGTCTGCTCACGACAGCTATCTCGCGAACAGAAATCCTGATTGGGCACTTCTTGGCGATGTTCTTGATGGTCCTGATTCAATTTACTATCTTAATCGGATTCGCGGCGATCTTCCTGGATGTAGGTTATTTCGATGCCCCCCTGGCTACCATACTCGTCACGCTCACAACAGCCCTGTTTGTGGCCAGCATGGGCATGTTGATCGGCACGCTTGCCAAGAGTGAAGAACAGGTGATTATGTACTCCCTGATTCCCATGTTCATTCTCTCTGGCTTGGGTGGCGCCTGGGTTCCGCTGGAATTCACCAGCCCAACATTTCGGACCGTTGGACACTTTACACCCGTTGCCTGGGCTATGGATGGTTTTCAAAACATTGTCATGCGCGGCATGGGATTGGAATCTGTACTCATGCCTGCGGCGATATTACTGGGATTTACCGCAGCATGCTTCGGTTTAGCAGTCTGGCGCTTCGAATACGAATAACTAGCTTACTTGACTGATCAAAATCGGGGTTCATATGCCCTCAAACCAGTTCGAGGTTTGGGGGCATAATCATTTCTTGGAGCGTCCATAACTTCTAGGTGTTATACCAACAGAATGGAAAGGTGATCGGGGCGCAAATACCATTATAATTTGTTTTGAATTGCACACTTTTCAGCTGCCTGGAGTCAAAATTGCACGTCGAAGAACCAGGTAGAGGATATCCGTCTATGGGATTACCTATAAAGGTAAAAAATCGAGTTGCCTCAAGAAGAAAATATAAAATCCCAGTAAAATATTTTCCCACTCTTCTATTAGCAATATTCATACCCCTGGTTGGGATGTCAGTTTTCGAGTGGGGTAAAGAGATCTTTTTTCCAAATCTAACCACAGGGGAATCACGCAATTTGACGATCGCATTCGCAACAATTGCCACTGTCATCCCCGCTCATTATCTCATGGGGAAATATAGCCTATTGTGGGAGGAGCTCCAACAAGAAAAGAAATTGTTAGAAGCGCTAATGGATGCTGCGAGAGACAGTATCTACTTCAAGGATGAACAGTCACGCTTGATTCGAATTAACAAGAAGATGCAACAAGACCTCAATATTGATGATCTAAGCCAGGTGATTGGAAAAACGGATAACGAACTTTTTGGCAAAGAATTATTTCAACAAACCAGGGCTGAAGAACAGCAAATTATTGAAACAGGGAAGCCATTAATTGATTATGATGAAGAGTTGCAAAAACCGGATGGGCAATCCAATTGGACATCAACGACCAAAGTTCCCATGCGGGACCCTTTGGGGAAAATTACTGGCATCATTGGAATTACAAGGGAAATCAATGAGCGTAAAAATGCTGAGATCGCACTGCAGGAAGCCCATGACCAGCTCGAGTTGCGCGTCGAGGAGCGCACGACTGATCTGATCAAAACCAATGAAAAACTGCAAGGGGAAATTGCAGAACGAGCCGAGCTGGCGCTTGAGAATGCCCGCTTGTTTACTGAAGCGAATCAACGCTTAGATCGATTATCATCTCTACGAAGTATAGATCAAACCATCAGCAGCAGCCTCGATTTGAACTTCACACTGAATATACTGCTCAAACAGGTGCTGACACAATTAGCTGTGGATGCGGCAGCTGTGTTATTGTTTGATCGGCATTTGCAGACACTAGAATTCATTGTAGGCCAAGGGTTTCGAACCAAGGCTCTCCACTACACAAACCTACGTTTAGGAGAAGGGCTGGCAGGGAAAGCCGCTCTGGAACGAAAGATCGTCCAACTCCAGGATTTAGGCGACCAGGAAACTGCTTTTGCACAATCTTCTCTGTTGAAGAATGAAGGGTTCGTCACATACTATGGCATACCCTTGATCGCAAAAGGGAAAATCCTGGGTGTATTGGAAATCTTCCATCGCCAAAAACATTCTGCTGAGCCGGAATGGTTGGAATTCTTGGAAACTCTTGCTGGACAGGCAGCAATTGCTATCGATAATATTAGCCTCTTCAACGACATGCAACGCTCGAATATCGAGTTAGTTCAGGCCTATGATGACACAATTGAAGGTTGGGCGCGCGGTCTTGAACTGCGCGATTTGGAAACTGAAGGACACTGCCGGCGTGTAGTGGATTTGACGCTAAAATTAGCGCGAAACTTTGACATCAGCAAAGATGAAATGGTTCATATCCGCCGAGGTGCCCTGCTGCACGATATTGGCAAAATTGGCGTGCCAGATTCTATCCTGAGCAAACCAGGTCCACTCAATGCAGATGAATGGCAGGTAATGAAAAAACATCCCGTCTATGCTTACGAATGGCTCCTACCTATTCACTATTTGCGACCTGCGCTGGAAATCCCTTATTGCCACCACGAGAAATGGGATGGCACAGGGTATCCGCGGGGTCTGACAGGTGAACAAATCCCCTTGTCTGGGCGCATATTCGCAATCGTTGATGTCTGGGATGCCTTAAAGTCAGATCGACCCTATCGCGATGCCTGGCCACTTGAAAAAATATTGGAATTCATCCACAGTGAGGCGGGTAAACATTTCGATCCGCAAGTAGTGAAGGCTTTCTTAGCGCTACATAGAGAACTGGCACTTGAGTAGGCTTCACAAATCCATTAATCGAATCTAATTCAAGAGTCTTCAAAAAACCTAGCCACCTGACAGTTTGAGAAAAAAATTTTCTGGGACACGGATTTTTTGTAAATATTCATAAAAACTGTAGTGGTCAGAAGGATGGCGCACACCGTGCTGTGTCATTCTGAGGAGCGAAGGAAGCGAAGCGGCTGAAGCGACGAATCCTGCCCTGAGCCTGTCGAAGGGAATCTCTGATACTGTGCGAGAATTCATGCCTGCGTGGGTCAAATGTATCGAACGCCGCAGGGATTCTTCGCTGTGCTCAGAATGACATTCAATCAAAAAACATGTAAATTGAATTCTAGCCACTCTCACCTGCCAGGCGGGCAATTTGGATTGTACAATAGCGAATTACGTTTTGTTTCTCAGTTGGAAGGGCACTTTCTTCGATTTCGGCAATACGCTCAACATCGTTCATCGCCCGAATGATGCCCACAGGAATTTCGACATCCCCTCCTGCAAATGTACTTAAATAATCAATCGCACCGATTAGGAAATTTCGCATTTCATCGTCTGCTCGTGCAGTACGCAAGAAACCGGCCAGGGCAGGAGAAAGTTTAGTCTCCCGGGCAATTGCAGGCGAAGTCTCAAGCGCTCGGGTAGTTGTAAAGGAATACAGAGCATTCGCGAGTTCCGCAAAACTCTGCACCCATTGATAGATCGAATCGCCCAGCACATCCCAAATGATCGAACGCCAATGGCCAATTTGATTGGGCAGTTGAAGCAATTTCTCAAGTTCCACTCGCCATTCATCAGCAACCCTCCCAGATATTTGCTGCATTACCTGATCGATGTCCGTATTGAATAAGTTCTCCTGCAACAGCACCGCCATGTCAGGGCGAAGCGTAGGGAGAAGCTGCGCAATGAAGACATCATTTTCAAAGAAATCGTTGACATCTACGCCGTGCCGCCGCAGAAGTTCCTGTTGGAAAATAGGCAAAAAGTGTTGCAGAGCATCTCTGTCCTCTCGAAGAGCCACAAAAGCTGAATTGCCAGCTGGAAAAGCCGTTTCGATGCGTTTTAGATATTCGCCGTTCCAATCCTGATACATTCGCAAGGTATTTAGAATTTCATACACAGGCAAGTATGGCAATAGACGCTCGGCGACCATGCGCTCGCGTTCAGCCTCGGCAAAGGATTTTCGTGCATAGCGTTCTAAAGCGCGAAATAATCCAGTTGTAAGTTGGTTGATTCCAAGTACTACCGTTTGCGATTGATTGTGAGATATTGCGCGCAACAAACTGCCTTGTTTTGCAAGGGGGATGATTTCTGCGATATTGGCCAAAATCTGCTGTCCACGCTCTACACCTGTACCGGGTGTTCGTCTGGAAGTTGGGCGATCTCGCAATTGAGGCAAAGATCGACCGATAAAATATGAAATGATATGGATTCCAACAACGTCTTCCTCACAGCCATAAAGGATATGGCGGAAATTATCAGTCAATTCATCCAGGAAACTCTCCATCAGGGTTTCATCCGTTCCTATCGTAAGGCGCTCCAATTCCTGCAAACTGCGGCTTTGTGCACCCAGGCGACTTTCAGCAATGGTTTCGGATGCGCGGATTAGGTCTTGGCGATGGCTGTACTGCGCTTCCCGGATATGGTTTTGCAAACTGACATATTCTTGAACTGGCAAGAAACGGAGATGCTCTGATAATCTACTTTGGAATGTCCTCAAATCACCCCCCAAGAAGACTCCCTGTAAAGGCGTCACTGCATAAACGGTACTTTTTCGGGCAGGTGCAGGCAGATGTTTGGAAATCCTGCGTTTGTCATCCTCGGATTTATTAAAAGCAGCCTGACCCGCAACTCGTGAATAATAGCCGCCCTGCCGCTGCATAGGCTCACCGCTGCCCAATTTGATTCGAACGGCATCTACAACCCCGTGTTCGGCCAACCACGAGTGGGTATCATATTTAGCCTTTCGATATAAGTGAGCGGCATTTGCCTGGCTGACCTGCTGGCTCAAGTCGGAACCAGCAATGAAAATTTCGGAGATAATTTCCGCAAATCGATCTTGTGGAGATTGCAATGTATGGCGGCTCTGCGTGGCATAGTTCCACACCTGATCGAGATAGGAGCGAATATTCCTGACTGTGTCGATGTCTTCAAATAAAGGTATCAGCCAAATTGGAGGAAGTTCAGCTGGAGATAGATCCCTACGCATCTGCTCCGCTTGAACACGCATCTTCCGATCAAGAGAAATCAGTGCTTCTGGTTTCGAGGATAAACTGATCTGCAGCGCCAGGGTCATGCCAGGATTGCCGTATTGTCCAGCAATTGAGTTAATTTCATAGATATTGTATGCCGTCGTATCGATGGCAAACTGATCACGCGCTGTTATCAAACCCTGGTTGATTCGAGGGGTAAGCACCATGCGCTGCAAAATATCACGGTACCCCAGTATTTCACGAAGCAAAGGTTCCGAGGTGCGCTGATTATCGATCATAGGAATCAGGGCATACAGTTGTTTGCGCAAATCTTTGTTGAGCGCAAAATAAAACTCCAATGTCGAACGTCTTTGTTGTCGGAGTTGAAACATCTTCCGTTCGTAGCGATCATTATGCTGCCAAAGGATTGTTGCAGGGTCACGACGGATACGAAGTCGTGTTGCCAAGCGCCGCAAGGGAGTAGTTTCCACAGAAAACGGAAGGATGCCTCGATAGCGCTGCTCCAATTGGTGAGTTAGCTGTGTGATCTCGTTCAGGAGTTTGGTAAATTGCAGATTCCGTTGGGGGAGTAAATCAAGTTCATTTTTCAATCTTGGATTAACTGAAATCGTCGGGTCAACTTGTTGCAAAATTCTAAGAATTCGAGTCAGTCGCCGCACATTTTCCATAGCGACAGCAGCCACCAATTGATGGCCTTGGCCTGATGGCCTGTTGCTCCCATCCCAATCACTCCAGAATGATAAAAATGGAGATAACGTAGTATCCGTAAATAATTCAGCAAACTCTTCACCAGAGATCAGTGAGGTTAGATCTAATAGTATTTCATCAACTTCTTGCTGGGAGTTGATGGCTACATTCAAACCACAATATTCCTTTGTCAGTGCTTGGGCAACTTTTTCGATAAGCGCCGGTGCAATCGGTTGTCGAGAGATCAATGCCGAAATTACCTCGTCAAAGGCCATCTCTACTTGCAGTGAATAAGCTTGCGTTGGATGAACGGTGCGGTCATAGGTACGTGACCTGAATTGATCCTGGCGCCTTTGGAGTGAATCTTTCATGAATTCTCGTTCCAACCGCTCAACAAGCCACTGACCGTTGTCGTTCATCGCCCGATACATCAACTCATCTTGGATTACTGCTCGATCAAGAAGGCGGGTTTGAAATACATCTAATCTTTCAGGAATATATGCTTGGATTAATTCCTGGAACAATTGGCTGCTATCTAATGAAATCAGCGCTACAAAACGGCGGCATGGCCGGCTATTTTCACATGTTTCCAGCAGGCGTTTTGCGAAAATATTCCACGCTTCGAACAGATTGGCTGAATGGCTTCGGCTTCTTTCTGAAATGTGGGTTGAAACTTGTTTGCGGTTGTACCGAGAATCTTCATCTGCAATCAAACGGTTTAGGTCAATAAGCAACCGACGGGTTTTTCCCATCAGGGTATCAGAATTATCCATGCCGCCTAATGTCAGGCGAAAAGTAGTTCTTCCTGTTTCAAAACCATCCTCTGTACGAGCAAAGGCGGCCAAAGGCAACATACCAATACCTGCGCGCGCTAGTGCTGATGCCAACCAATCCAGGGATAACCCCGCGGGCAAAGATTCAATGTGCAAGAGAGGATATAAACTTCCTGTCGGCGGGATGATTGCCAGGCCAAACGGATTGCGATCCAAGGGTAAATTTTTTACAGAGCGTAGAAGAGCTTGCGTTCTTTCGAATAAAATCGAGTTGCGCAAATGCCAATAAGCTCTGGTCGCCTGCGTTGAACTCCGATAAAACAAATAACTAATATAAATTGCAGCAATATTGGGCTGAATAAGGGAAAGCAAAGCTTCAAAGCGTTGGCGAATTTGACGATCGCCAATTTCTACCACGGCGAGTCTGGCCCCGGCAAAACTATCGGTCTTGGACATCGAGTGGATTGAAATCACCCTATTGACCTGGGCATCATTGATAACGCCGTGACGATTTAGCTCTGCTGCAATTTGGCGTACAGTTTTGATTTCCGGGAGGTCTTGAACCGGTGCTACGTTTTGATAGGCCAGGTCGTCGATGATGTTGAGATTATTTTGCAGGCAGTACGTGATCAATCGGCGTACTTCATCTTCATCGAAGATCTGTCCTGTCGCATTATGCGGATTATTAATGACCACCGCACCGCGCTGCGGCCAAGCTGAATCATGTTGGCAAAGCTGTTCCACCTTCTCAATAATGGCATCCACATCCAGCCCTAACGATGGCGATAAAGGTACAGTATAAGTTTCAACAAAACACTGTTCATAGGACCAGCTAAGATCTGGAATTACAACTTCAGAAACACCACAATGAAAACCCAAGATGCCCAACGCCGTGCGAGATGATCCACTCACGACCAAACAAGCTTCAGCGCTATACTGCGGCTGATGTTTAATAAAAGCGCTCAAGAAGCTTCGCTGAAGAGATTGTATCCATTCAGAGTTGTGCAGATTTTGAACGAGTAGATCCAGAATTTCATCAGCCTTAAATTCAGCCAGTTCATCAAAAATATGCCCTCTCCAGGCATTCTGTATCCGACGGGTGAGCAAAGATAATTTCTCTTCCCAAGATGTCAATGAGTGCGCCAACGTTTGGACGCCATCTTCCACCAGCTTTTCGAGGCGGTGCTCCGTCCGCGACGCCAGATCCGGCAGAACCGTTTCCGCGGAAACGCCCATTGCGAGGCCTTCAAAGGACGGCTTCGCCAGAGGAACCTGCTCTGATAGATTGGTACCCTCTTCAACAAGCTGCTGTGTAAGTAGAAAATCCAGCAATTCGGCTTCGGAGGCAGAAGGCGTCCCTTTGAGATTGAAGTGCACATTCTCGATCACACCAAGGAAATCAGCATTACCGGCGATGAACACCGTGGGAAGATGATGCAATCTTTTCGCAAACACCGCAGGCGTTAATAAGCGGATTACACGCTGCACAAGTTTGGCTTCTCGCGCCAGGGAGAGATGATTCGGAGCGTTGTTGGCTTCAATGAAAAATAGCGGCCGCTCAATGCTCAAGAGGCGCAATTTTCTGCGAGTCACTTCGTCCAGTGGGTTGCCGATAAACAAAAAAGTCGGTATGTTGGATTGTTGTTCCAGGAGTTGTTCAATCTGCTCCAGTGCCACTCGCTCCTCATCAGCCAAATCATTAAATAACAGATTGGGGATACTCTGAATTAGTGGTTGAATGTCGCAATGATAGCTCAGTATGCGCGCGGGGGTGAATTCCAGGTAAGAGCATAGAGCAAACAAGATGATCCGTACCATCTCGTGAATACCGCCCGTACCCAAGATGATCTCCCGCTTGCCCGATTTTTCCCCTGTATCATAATATAGCGGCTCCTGTTGTTGTTCTAGCCAGGTGCGAAATGCATCAACAAGCGCATGCGGCTTCTTTCTCGAATACCCTCCTCGGGGCATATAAGGAGCACTCTGCTTTATCACCCGAATCAAGAATTCAAGCTTCGGCTTGTGTGTGACATCCCATCCAAGATGTTCCAATATCGCTTCAGGGTCGTTTTGGTGTAATTTTTCTCTGTGAATATCGATACCGAGTACCATACGCAAATACACCGAGGAAAGGCTTTCGTCTTGTACTGGATTCCCGATGTGAAAATTTACACGCTCATCATCGGGAATCATTGCCGCGGCCGTACTCTCGCTGATCTCCGATACTCGCGCTACCCGGATCGGTTTCAGTCGAAAACTAGCCTGGGGGTCAGAAGGATACGCTGTCATCTAAATTTGCTTCGCATGTCGTTATGGAACAGGTTGCTGGAACCTTCTATGTACACCGATATCGAAATTCCTCCACACAAATAAAGTACCATTATCCGAAGTAAGCAGATTTCGGAAAGGTTTTTGAAATAAAACGCAAGCTCAAACCGAAATCTGCTCAGGCGTAGCGGTAAATTTTCCTCATTTTATTTCAAAGCACAAACCGCTACGCGCTTATTCTTCCGTTGATTCTTTTTTCTCTTCTAAGGCTCTTTGCATCAGGCTTTGGAAAACTCCCAGAAGTTCTGAGCCTTGAGCAAGTTCTTGTGGGTTAAAAGAGACTATAGTCCGAGCATTTTTCAAATTCTGGCTGGCTTCCGCCAAACGGGCAGCTTGCGGTGTCAGCATCAACAATTCGGGGCTGTTCTTGAGAACTTCAAGCTCTTCCTTTTCGAAGGCAAGACGCATACGGTTACGCTTCAATTCATCATCGAGACTTTGGTATGTGAGCGCTGACTCCTGTTCGAGCAAGGTCATCTTCAACTCTGCATTTTTCAATTTAAGATCGTGTTCCATCTGCGAAATTTCTTCATCAGCCTGGAATTTCGCCTGCGCGGCTGCAGAACGCGCCTGATGGTTCAGCCGCTCCGTTTGCTCAAGCAAACGCGCCTGTTCCTGCTGACGAAGCGCCTCACCAATCTCCGGGTCCGTTGGTTCCAACGATTGAACAGCCAGGGAAATAAGCTCCACACCAAATTTATCTTGGATAAGCGTTGAGCGTTCATTCAAGTAACTAAGAATATCTGTTGATGAAAGCGCGTGAATCTCAAATTGTTCTACATACTCTTTTACCAATCCTTGAAGTAGAACCTGTACTTCATCAGCAACTTTCTCGACGGCCTCGGTTTTCCAACCTCCGATGCGAATCAGCGAATGTATATGCTCAAGGGAAGGCGCAACCGATCCAACCAGTTTTAGCCGCACTTCTAGATTTCCCACAGCGGTCGCATCAATGGACAGCCGTATCGGGTACGTAGTGCGTTCGAGTGGAAGACTGAAATGGCGTGGGTAAAATAGGCCTTTCCGAATCCTGATCTGACCTCTGGACTCATATAGCAGCCATACATCTGGTCGACGAATCCGATATTCGAATAAGGCTAATAATACAAAAACCATAACAATGGCAGCGATGAGAATTCCAATTGTGATATCCATAATCCGTAACTCCTCCAAAACACTTTGGGCTACAATGTCATCGAAGCCTTACATCTACTGCGGTATTTACCGATTCAAGACTTAGATACAGCTGAAAAAGCGACATAAATTATACTCAAACTAGCAGAATTCTTTTGGGCAAAAGTGCCGAGTCTCTAGAAATCGCCGTTGAAAGTGTCCCCCACCCCCAAATGTGAAATCTCTCACTGCAATTCCCAAAGAACCGATAGATTTGTTTTAATGAGACTTGGTATTTTAGGATAGATGACTACTCGGCAGATTCGGTGTTTGGGAAAATTCCACCTGCCCACAGGGCGGCTCCGACTTGCACAGCGCTGGCACCCGCTTTTAGCATATCATCAACCTCCGAGGTGTGGTACACCCCCCCACCTCCAATTACAGATAGCCCTAACCCCGAAAACTTTTCCAGGGCTTTGAGCGCCAGGGGATAAACTCCTGGGCCGTAGAGCCTTCCAGACACAGGAACACCATTATCATCCAAAAGAGTACCCCGCGGTGCTCCCAGGCTGATGGAATTCACCCCAGCTTCGATAATTGCCTGAACGATGTCAGCACTGATATCCAAATTCACGCGCAAGATCACCGGCAGTTCGCCAAAAGTCGCCTGAGCCATCTGATATACAAGATTAGGCGCGGCATCGGGGGGCAAGCCGACTTCAAGCCCCATGATCCCCTCGACCAATTCTACACGTTCGACCATACCGGCTAATTCATCTGGCGCTTGGGCCAGCAAGTGTAAGATCACGGGGATCGGCGAACGCACCCAACGCTCTGCGTACCGCCGGATCGCACCAGATAAACCTGGATTCGGCAAACCTGTGTGCAGTAAGAATCCGCCTGGATAAGACACAAAGCGCGTACCACGTGCTGGCTTGCGGGGCTTGCGACTAATGGGATGAGTGACAAACGCACCAAACTCTGCAATATCTACAGGGCCTTTGGGATCGGGCGCGAAACCCAAGGTTCCAGCAGCATTCATCAATGGTTTGTCAAAATACAATTCACTCTTTGGCATGATCAATTTCGTTTCAGGTTGCTCGTTTCACGTTAGAACGTTAAACGTTGCACGTTAAACGTTTTTCTTCATCCAGGGTTTCAGCAATTCTATTATTTCATCATCCGGCTGACCATTGACTTGTGGATAACGCCGGTGCAAGCCCTCGACTTTGACTAGAACTTCAGGAATTGTCATCGGTCTACCCGCACGGATCGATGAGCGCCGCACAAAGAGCGCACTCTGGCTGCGATGGCACAGGGCCGCATTTATTTTTTGCTCAAAGGCGGGGGTAATATCGAGCACAATATGAGCGGGGTCATCAGCGTTGAGATGTCGTGCTCGCGGGTGGCCTAAGAAGTTAGCGTTGAAAGTATAGAGCATCGGCGCCGCATCCCCGTGATTCTCCACAGCCCCAACCGCAGCCCGATGCGTTAGCACATGCGCGGGATGACCATATTCGCCACTGGAACCGTGGGTAATAATGGCATTAGGGCCGATTTGTCCAATGTGTTCGATCACGCGTCTGGTCAATTCGTCCAAATCATTGGTGTAAGGGTAAAGGGCATCGTTCTCCCCAATCATGGGGTCGATATATTCTAAAAACGAGGTGCTTTTACCTCCCAAAGCCTGCACGGCACAGCGCATTTCTTTCTCGCGCACTTGGCCTAATTCTCCTTGGGTACATAGGGCTGGTTCGCCTACTTCGCCGCCTTCTCCGCGCGTGGCACACAAATAATGTACGTCGGCTCCAGCACGCGCCAGCAGGGCGGCCGCGCCGCCAGTCAAGATAGTTTCGTCGTCTGGGTGTGCAATCAATACAAGGATATTCATAATTTTCCATCGAATACGGATGAACACGGATCGAAGAGATTTTTTATATTTGATCCGTGACTCTACTGCAAAAAGCCACCAAGCGAGTTTCCCGCCGGAAGCCCTCGTCTGGTAGTTTTTTCAGTGGAGTCATCCGTGTTTATCCTGTAAATCCGTGTACAAAAAAGTTCACCACTTTAGTTTATTCAAATCAAACACAGGGCCATCTTTGCAAGCCAGTTTATACCCCTTTCGTGCCGGCACGGCGCAAACGCCGCATTCGGCTATAGAGCCACAAGGCATCGGTGTCAGGATTAAGGCTTGAGCAAGACAGGGAATAGATTCCTGGTGCTCGAGGCTCAATATCTGGCGTAATTTAGGTAAATCCTTCATCGGCAAATCCATAACCAAAATATCTGCCCAAATCAAAGAATCTGGTAAGGCGCTGAGGGGGTGCGCTTCGACAACAAGAGGCAGATCAGGCAACATCGCATTCGAAAATAGGGCAATATCTGTGTTCGGGAATTGATTTAGCAATGGAAGCAGGCGAGAGATATCTTGGCCCAATGTTGCCAGGGCTAAATGACGAATATCGCCAGGAATTTTAAATCCATGGCCCAGTGGTCCGCGCAGAATTAGGGTTGAACCCGGCTTCCATGAAGAGGGTATTGGATAAGAAGGTTGCAGCGCTGCAGAGGATGAATCCCAAACTTGAAAAAGAGGAACAGCCAAAACGGAGTCCGCAATGGCGGCCGCATCTCCAATCTCATAGGCCAGGAGATACTCCCCAGGAGCAGGAATCATCTCGAGAGAACAGTCAATCCTAAGAGCAAACTTATCGTTAAACCCAGAAATGATTTCAGTGATTCTTCCTTCAGCAATCTGCATAGCATAAGTGTATTGTATAAGCTGGCACCCGGCAACCTTTATGTAGATAATTTATTAACAATGATCCATACCCAGGATAATATAGGGCTATTGGAGAACAATTTAGCGTAAAATACATCAATTATGTCAACAAATCCAAGGCATGGTATCATGTTTGGGTTTAAGAGTAGATGATTCAAAGGAGAAAAAGATGAATATCACTGTTGTTGTTTCTGCAGTTGCCGGCCTATCTTGGCTGGTAGTAGTGGGATTGCTGGTTTTTACAGTACTACGTGCATCCCAACAAAGACCCGTTAAAGGAATGGTCAGTGGCCTGCTAATTGCCTTGTTGTTCGCTTTGATTTTAAACACCGTCAGTGCAGGTTTAGTTTTTATTCAACCTGAAGAACGCGGTGTAGTTGTTTCGGCGATTGAATCAGGAGGTTACCGTGAAGATGCATTACAACCCGGTTTGCGCTGGGTGATCCCTTATGCAGAGTCGGTTGTAATTTACAACATATCCAAACTAACTTACACAATGTCCATCGCATCTTCGGAAGGGCAAATTGTCGGAGATGACTCGGTGTCTGCGCGCACATCCGATGGACAGGAGATCTTGATTGACGCCTCGGTGATCTTTGCGATTGACCCAGAGAAGGTTGTCGACCTGCACATCACCTGGCAGAAACGCTACACCGATGACCTGGTAAGACCGCTGTCACGCGGCGTGATCCGTGACTCAGTATCTCAGTTCCGCGTAGATCAGGTATACAGCACCAAACGGCTTGAGATGGCCGAGCAAATGGAAGTAGCTATGACCGAAGTTTTGGCAGACAACGGCTTGTTATTGGCCGATTTTGTGCTGCGTAATATCACTTTCTCGCCAGAATATGCTGCCTCTGTGGAGCAAAAGCAGATCGCCGAGCAGCTCGCTCAGCAGGCTGCCTTCGTCGTGCAGCAGAGAGAGCAAGAGGCCGAACAGGCCCGCCAGACCGCCGAAGGTGTGGCTGACGCGGCGGTGATTGAATCCGAAGGTGAAGCACTGGCCATCGTGATCCAGGCCAACGCGGATGCAGAAGCCAGAGTGATCGATGCCAATGCGCAGGCCGAGGCGCGTGTGCTCGAGGCAACAGCTGAAGCCGAGGCACTGGCTTTAATTGCTGAGGTCTTGGAAGACAACCCCGACTTGCTCAAGTATCGCTATATCGAAGAGCTGACCCCCCTCATTGATGTGATGCTGCTGCCCAGCGACAACACTTTCCTTTTCCCAATACCTGAATTGGAAAATTCCTCGCCTGGCAGTTCACTAGTGCCCTAGTAATTCAATTTTGCAGGTTCCATTCTGGCAAGTTTGCAGGTTTGATTCCTAAACTTGCAAACTTGCCTCTTTAAATACTTTTCACCGATGAGTAGTCAAAACGCTGCCACTCCCTCTGAGCAAAAAATCCGACTGACAACACTATCGACTTGTTCTGGTTGAGCGTCCAAGCTTAATGCGGACACGCTGGCGCAGGTTCTGCGCCCCATTAAGAACATTTTCGATAATGGCGATTACCCAGATCTATTGGTTGGAATGGATGATCCTGACGACGCGGCAGTTTGGCGCATCGATGATGAGCGCTCCCTGGTTGTCACAACCGATTTCTTCACTCCAGTGGTGGATACACCCTATGAATATGGCGCCATCGCCGCTGCCAACAGTCTCTCAGATATTTACGCCATGGGCGCGGAGCCTTTCCTGGCGTTAAACATCGCCGCTTTCCCACCCGATTTGCCTGCCGAGTTCTTGAGCGAAATCCTGCGCGGTGGCGCTGAAAAAGCAAAGGAAGCCGGCGCAGTTGTGGCTGGTGGACATACGGTTCAAGATAAGGAACCCAAATACGGTCTGATTGCCTTGGGATTTGTGCATCCTGATAAGCTCATGACCAAAAGTGGCGCGCGTCCCGGAGACGTTCTGGTACTCAGCAAACCCTTGGGCTTTGGCACAATATCGACTGCAATTAAGCAGTCTAAAGCATCCCTTGAAGACATGCACGAAGTCATCGATTGGATGTCCCGACTTAATAAAGGTGCTGCTATTTTGGCAAATGAATTTGGCGTACGAGGGGCAACAGACGTCACCGGTTTCAGTTTGCTGGGTCACGCTTGGGAGTTGGCATCGGCATCCAATGTTGGGTTACGATTAGAATGGGAAAAGATTCCATTTACCAATAACGCAAAGCATTATGCAGAGCAATATATCTTCCCTGGCGGTGCTTCGGATAATCGGCTCTTTTACCAATCTCACATAGATTTCAAACGATCGTTCGAAGAGTATGAAGAGATGCTGCTCTTCGATCCCCAGACCAGTGGAGGGCTATTATTATCAGTTCCGCCAGGCTTAGTCAATGCAATGCAGGAGCGCGCCAAAGAAATTGACCAGCCCTTGTGGGTGATTGGCGAAGTGGTCGAAGGCGATCATATCGAAGTATTTTAATAACTCATGTTACGCAGTAAAACAAAAGAAGCTTCCGTTCTCCCTCATCCTAACCTTCTCCCGAGGGGAGAAGGGACAAAGTCCCCTCTCCCCTCGGGAGAGGGCGGAGGGTGAGGGCAGGTTTGAACTCTCAATAGTCCACTTTTGCGTAATATCAGTTAATATGTGCTTGTCAAAAGGACTTTGAACACTCAGGATATTGTCATTCTGAACGGAGCC
>JACKQG010002689.1_pt1 | contig 22792 bp, 25 predicted proteins | sample 8237621 | NCBI WGS metagenome assembly JACKQG01 (sample SAMN15677084, study PRJNA649215) | marine metagenome | biome: marine; feature: Black Sea; material: saline water; isolation source: suspended particulate matter (SPM) from the Black Sea western gyre | collected 2013-06-09/2013-06-10 | depth... | reverse complement strand
TGCCCCGTTCCCGGAGCAAAGGGCGGCACCGGCGGGAGGGTAAGCTCACCACCCGTGGTCCCGCCCATGGCGATCTTGAGCGAGTCCGTGCGCATGATCTCGAACTTCAGGTTGCCGTCCTCGTCGGATAGGTAAAGCGTACCGCCGTCCGCATTCGACAGGCTCTTGGCTTCCAGGAGAATGGTTTCCATCAGGCGACTGGTGTCGCGTTCCGCCGAGAGCGCGATGCCAATCTCGATCAGCCGCTCGAAACTCGAGGCGCCGCTTTTTTCAGGAGCTTTTTTTACTGCTTTTTCCATCAATTACTAGCCACCTAAAACGTAAGACTTCTACATAAAAGGAGAATGAAAATGCGCTCCGGATGTCTCCCGGATGAAATCCCTCTAAAAACTACCGTCCATAAGGTAAAATAAGCACCCTGCCTTTCGATATAGACTATCGAATGGGTTAAAAAGTATCGGTCTTTTGACTGGAAAACAACAAAAGGCGTCGGCAGATGCCTTGACCGCGCGCCTGTCATGGGGTGTCTTTAAACCGCTTTTAACCTTGGGAACCAGCGTTATGGCCTACTCTTCGCTGCGGGATTTCATGGACCGGCTGGAACGGGACGGGCGGCTCGTGCGCGTCGGCGAACCCGTATCCCCCAATTTGGAAATGACCGAAATTCAGACCCGCCTGCTGGCCGAAGGCGGACCGGCCGTGCTGTTTGAAAACGTCGTCCGGGACGACGGCACGCCGTACGGGATGCCGGTTCTGGTCAACCTGTTCGGCACCGTGGAGCGGGTCGCATGGGGCATGAACCGGGAACCCGACCAACTGCGCGGCGTCGGTGAAACACTCGCGTTTCTGCGCCAGCCGGAACCGCCGGACGGTATCCGGGATGCCTTGAAGTCGCTGCCGCTGTTGAAAACGGTGATGGCCATGAAGCCGAAAACGGTGAAATCCGCGCCGTGCCAGGAGGTCGTCCTGACCGGCGATGACATCGACCTTTCCCGCCTGCCGATACAAACCTGTTGGCCCAATGAACCGGCGCCGCTGATTACCTGGCCGCTGGTCGTTACCCGGGGCCCTGACGCCGGCCCGGGCGCCAAAGAGAACGGCGCAGACAGCCGCGACGATTTCAATCTGGGTATTTACCGCATGCAGGTGACCGGCCCCAACACCACCTACATGCGCTGGCTGAAACACCGGGGCGGCGCCCAGCACCATGCCCGGTGGAAAGACAAACGCCCGGAACCCCTGCCCTGCGCCGTTGTTATCGGCGCTGACCCCGGCACCATCCTGGCCGCCGTCACCCCCGTTCCCGATACGCTGTCGGAATATCATTTCGCGGGACTTTTGCGTGACAAGAAGGTTGAGCTGGTGGACTGCAAGACGGTTCCCCTGAAAGTCCCGGCCGGGGCCGAGATTGTCCTGGAAGGGCACGTTTCGCTGGAGGACTACGGAGACGAGGGGCCCTATGGAGATCACACGGGGTATTATAATGCCAAGGAAGCGTTCCCGGTTTTCACCATCAGCGCCGTCACCATGCGCAAGGATCCCATTTACCTGTCCACCTTTACCGGGCGCCCGCCGGATGAGCCATCTGTCCTGGGCGAGGCCCTAAACGATGTTTTCGTGCCGCTGTTAACGCAACAGTTTCCCGAGATCGTCGATTTCTGGCTGCCGCCCGAAGCGTGTTCCTACCGGGCCGCCGTGGTTTCCATCAAGAAAGCCTACCCCGGCCATGCCAAGCGGATCATGATGGCGGTGTGGTCCTATCTGCGCCAGTTTATGTACACCAAGTTCGTCATTGTCGTCGATGACGATATTAACGCACGCGACTGGAACGACGTGATCTGGGCCATATCCACCAACGTCGATCCGGCCCGCGACGTTACCATGATAGAGAACACGCCCATCGATTACCTGGACTTCGCGTCGCCTGAATCCGGTCTGGGCTCGAAAATGGGCATCGATGCGACAACGAAAATTCCGCCCGAAACCAAACGCGAGTGGGGCCGGAAAATCCGCATGAGCGACGATATCATCGAAGACGTGACGCGGAAGTGGAAAGCCTACGGTCTGCCCGGCAGCGGCAAACCGATCTGGAAATAGGCCGAATTCAAACTCTTTTACACAGGCCGGTTGACGCGCTACCGCGCCGCCCGTAGTTTCCAGCGCTGTATAACCCAAACGCCCGGATTCATTGCCGACATGGAAGACCTCAGACAACTCGCCCTTGACGCCAAGGCCTGGCCGTTCGCCGAAGCGCGGGCCGTGCTGAAACGGATCGGCGATAAAACGCCTGAAAAAGGCCATGTCCTGTTCGAAACCGGCTACGGGCCGTCCGGACTGCCTCATATCGGCACCTTCGGAGAGGTCGCCCGCACCTCCATGGTGCGTCATGCGTTTTCCGTTCTGTCCGATGTGCCGACGCGGCTGATTGCCTTTTCAGACGATATGGACGGGCTGCGCAAGGTTCCCGAAAACCTTCCCGAACAGGACATGCTGGAACAACACCTGGGCCAGCCGCTTTCCTCCATCCCCGATCCTTTCGGCACCCATGAAAGCCTCGGCGCCCATAACAACGCCCGGCTTATGGCATTCCTGGATGAATTCGGGTTTGAGTACGAATTCAGGAGTTCCACCGATTGCTACAAGGATGGAGAATTCGACGCCACCCTTTTGCAGGTTCTTGAACGCTTTGAAGCCGTTTTGAATGTCATCCTGCCGACCCTTGGCGAAGAACGGCGCGCCACCTACAGCCCCTTTCTTCCCGTTTGTCCGAAAACCGGCCGGGTTTTGCAGGTCCCCGTTGTTGAACGCAACACCGACGCCGGCACCATTGTTTATGAGGACGAAGACGGCGCAAAGGTCGAGGTTCCCGTCACTGGCGGCCATTGCAAGCTGCAATGGAAGGTCGACTGGGCGATGCGATGGACGGCGCTCGACGTGGACTATGAAATGTCCGGCAAGGATCTGATCGATTCCGTCAACCTGTCCGGCAAGATATGCCGCATCATCGGCGGCACCCCGCCGGCTGGTTTTACCTATGAGCTGTTTCTCGATGACAATGGCGAGAAAATCTCAAAATCCCGGGGCAACGGTCTTTCCGTTGAGGAATGGCTTCGCTATGCGCCGCCGGAAAGTCTGTCGCTGTTCATGTATCAGAAGCCGAAAGCCGCCAAACGGCTTTATTTTGACGTGATTCCCCGCAACGTTGATGACCACATCAGCCATCTTTTTAGCCTTCCCGGCCAGGACCCCGCCAAGCAACTCGAAAACCCGGCATGGCATATTCACCGGGGCAACCCACCCATCGAGGAAGGCGCGCAACTCAACTTCAATATTTTGCTGAACCTGGCCAGTGTCTGCCACAGCGAAGAAAAATCCGTGCTTTGGCATTTCATTTCCCGCTACCGGCCCGAAGCCAATCCGGAAACGGCCCCGACCCTCGATAAACTTATAGAATTCGCCATCAACTATTACCGCGATTTCGTCAAACCGGCGAAGCAATACCGCAAAGCCACCGAGGTCGAAATCAAGGCGCTGGAAGACCTGCTTGCCTCCCTCGAGGGCCTGGATAAAAACGCCCCGGCCGAAGACATCCAGACGGAGGTCTATGAAATCGGCAAACGCCATCCTTTTACAGAATTGAAGGACTGGTTCCGCGCCCTTTATGAGATTTTACTCGGACAGTCCCAGGGCCCCCGCATGGGGTCTTTCATCGCGCTTTACGGGATCGGCGAAACCTGTGACCTGCTCAGACGCGCCATTGGCGGTGAAGACTTAAGCACCTGAGGGATGTTTTTGGGGTAATTCAGGATGTTGGGCGGTTGCCCGGATAGCCGCTTGGATTACTGCGTAGCCCAGACGACGCGGGCCATCCATTCGACGTCTTCGATATCCAGACTGCGGTCTTCGTGGTCCGGGTTCAGGGACTTCAGATCAATCTTGTGGGCGGTCTGGCGCAACAGAAGCTTCACCATCACCTCGCCGCTTTTGGTTTTGACGACGACGCGGTCGCCGCGGCGGATATTGGCCTGGGGGGAAACGATGACCGTGTCGCCATCGCGAAACACCGGCTCCATGCTGTCGCCGGAAATTTCCAGCGCATAGGCCTGCGGGTCACCGAGACCGGGAAACGGGATTTCATCCCAGCCGCCGCCTGCGGGATACCCGCCATCGTCAAAAAAACCTTGCGAACCGGCCTGGGCAAACCCAATGAGCGGAATGTTCCGGTAAACGCCTGCGCCTTCGCTGTCGTTCACGTAAGAAACGAATTCCGCGAGATTGGCGCCCGTCGCCGTCAGAACCTTGGCCACGCTTTCCGTGCTCGGCCAGCGCAGCTTGCCCTCGCGGGTGACGCGTTTGCTCTTGTTGAACGTCGTCGGATCAAGGCCCGATTCCCGCGCCAGTCCGGAAGCGGAAAATCCGTACTCCCTGGCCAGTCGGTCAATGGCCTTCCATACATCTGAGTGTTTCAGCATGGGAACATTGTCATAGTTTCGCCCCCTCCTGTCATTAGGAACATTTTGGCTTTTTGACCTTGACATAGGAACAAATCCTGATTTATCGTCCATTTGTTCTTTTTTTGTTCTTATAAAACTTGGATGAGTCTGGAATTTTATCATGTCCCGCCAACGGTATTCCCCTCGCTCTTTTCGCCAAACCCCGAGCGCGCCCTTCCTCAATGCAGAGGAAGCCTGGTTCTGGTTTATCCGTTGCCAGAAGGCCCGTGCCGACGGTGCGCGCTTTGAAGCCGGCATGGGAGCCATGGTCCGGCCTTGTGATCCCGACGACCTTTACCGCGCGGTGAGGCATCTCGAACGGAAACGGCGGATCACGCCCGATCACATAAAAACCCTGAATGATTTTGGCCGCCAGGAACGGCCGCCGGATCCCCGCTGCCGGGAAGAAGAACGCCCCTCAAGGCTGTGGGACGAGGCCTTGGACAAGCTTTCTACTGTACTGAAAAATAAAGGTATTATTGAATGATCCCGGCGTCTCGTAAAACCGTGCACCGTCCCGCGCTGGCCCTGGTCGCCTTTAGCAGTGAGGCCGAGCTGAAGTGGCTAAAGCTATTTAAGCCCGGGTTTCGCCATTGCTTCGTTGCGCTTGAAAGCGGACCACAGTGGATTCTCTACAACCCCTTGTCGAACCGGACCGAGGTCGCCGTTTTGGAAACCGGCGACCTGCTCCGGGCGATTAAATTCTACCGCGAACGAGGCCTTGTTCTTGTCCCCTGGAAAACCAAAATCGCCCCCCTAAAACCGGCGCCCTGGGCTCCGTTTACCTGTGTTGAAGCGGTCAAGCGCGTTCTCGGCATCCAGGCAGCCAGGGTGGTAACGCCTTGGAATCTTTATAACTTCCTAAAAAAGTAATTTAATTAGTATTTTATCCTTGACTTAGGTATTTATACTAGCTATCTTTAAGCCATCGAACGCCACACGTGCGTCCAAAGCCCGCCCCATTTGGCCCCCGGCCCGAGGCGGGTTTTTTGCTGCTTTTTTAATACCAGACACAAACAAGGAGACCCTGACCATGGGTGGACTCTTCAGCGCCCCGAAACCCTCTCCCCCGCCGCCTCTTCCCCCCCTTCCTGATCCCGCGGAAGAGGAAAGAAAACTGCGCCTTGAAGCTTTGGAGCGCCGCCGCCGGGGCAGGGCCGGAACCATTACCACTTCGGCGCGCGGTTTATTGGGGCTTTCCGATAACGCACCGCAGAGGAAATCCCTTTTAGGGGAATAGAGCTGGGAGAGCTACCATGACCGACATCACCCCGAAAAACGTCATTGAACGGTACCGAAACGCCAAGGAACGGCGCGGCGTATGGGAAAACCACTGGCAGGAATGTTACGACTTCGCCCTTCCGCAACGGGACGGCGCCATCCGCCAGACCCAGCCGGGCGAGAAAAAAACGGACAAGCTGTTCGACGGCACGGCCCCGGACGCCGTCGACCAACTGGCCGCCAGCCTGCTGGCCCAATTGACGCCGCCGTGGGCGCGCTGGTTTGCCTTCCAACCCGGCCCCGATGCCACCCCGGATGAGCGCACGGAAATGGCCGACGGTCTGGAACGGGCCGTCCTGGCGATGAAATCCCACTTCGACCGCTCCAACTTCGCCATCGAAATGCACCAGTGTTATCTCGACCTGGTAACGGCGGGAACGGCCTGCCTTCTTTTCGAGGAAGCCCCTCCGGGTGAGCCATCGGCGTTCCGCTTTACCGCCGTGCCGTTGAGTCAGGCCGTCTTCGAGGAAAGCGCCTTCGGCCGGCTTGATACCACCTACAGGCGCAGTGAACTGACGCCCGCCCAGTTGAAGCACCGCTTTGCGGAGGCAACCCTGCCCGATGATGTTCTCAACCGGGCCAAGGACGATCCGGATGCCCGCATCGCCGTCATCGAGGCCGTTATCCCGGATGGCACCGGATACGCCTATCTGGCCGTGGCGGAAACGGAACAACCGTCTTCCGGTGAGCCCATGGTGCTCCGCCAGGGCCGCTTTGCCGTATCGCCTTTCATTAACTTTCGCTGGCTCAAGGCGCCGGGGGAATTTTATGGCCGTTCCCCCGTGATGAAGGCGTTGCCCGACATCAAGACCGCCAATAAGGTCGTCGAACTGGTCCTCAAGAACGCGTCCATTGCGGTCACCGGCATCTGGCAGGCCGATGATGACGGTGTCTTGAACCCGGCCACCATCAAGCTGACGCCCGGCACCATCATCCCCAAGGCCGTCGGCTCCGCCGGGCTGACGCCGCTGGAAGCGCCCGGACGTTTCGACGTCTCGCAACTGGTGCTGGACGATCTCCGGGCCCGCATCCGCCAGGCGCTGCTGGCCGACAAATTGGGCCAGGTAAACGCGCCGAAAATGACCGCGACCGAAGTCCTTGAGCGGGCGTCTGACATGTCCAGGGTTCTTGGCGCGACCTACGGGCGATTGCAATCCGAATTGCTGACGCCGCTGGTGATGCGCGCGCTCGCTATCCTCAACCGGCGCGGCGAAACGGACGGAATTTATATCGATGGCCGCGTCATCGATCTGGAATACCAGTCCCCCCTTGCCCGGCAACAGGCGCGGGGCGACGCCCAGAACACCATGCTCTGGCTGGACGCCCTACGGACCATCGGCCCGCAAGGCCTGTCCGTCGTCAACCAGGCGGCAACGGCCCGCTGGCTGAGCCGCGCCTTCGGGGTCCCCGCCGAACTGGTTCTCGAGCAGGACGCCGGCCTGGCGGTGCTTCCCGGCGAAGACATCCTGCAAGAGGTCCTCGACAACGCGCCCGAGGTTCTCGACGCCCTCACCGGTGGCGAAGAAGACGAGGTTCCCGATGAGCCGGCCTGAGAAACCGCCGCCCCAGGGCTGGGGTTGGTTCGAAAATGGCGATGGCGCCTCCGCCGGCAGCCCGCCCGAAGCCGGCACGGATCTGGCGCTTGCGTGCGCCCGCTGCTTCCGGGGCACCGATGGCGAAAGGGTTATCGCCTATCTACGGGCCCTGACCCTGGACCGCGCCCTTGGACCCGGCGCATCCGACACGCTGCTTCGTCATCTCGAAGGCCAACGCCAGTTGGTCGCCCATATCACCCAGCTCATCCGGCGCGGACGCGACGGATAATAACCTTTCACCCTCCGGATTATTCCCCTCCAAAGAAGGAAGCCCGACCATGACCGACACCCTGCTTGAAACCCCCGCCTATTTCACCGGTGATGCCGCCCCGGACGGCGGGACGCCCCCTGCAGCCGAAATACCGGACCAGGACAACGCCATGCCCCAACCGCCCGAAGGACTACCCGAAAAATTCTGGGACGCGGAACGGGGTGAAATCAGGACCGATGGCCTTCTCAAGTCCTATCAGGCCCTGGAGCAGAAATTGGGCGCGGTGGGAGGACTGGGCGTTCCCGACGACGCCGGCGGCTACGAGATCCAGGTGGAGAACGAATTGTTCACCAGCGACCCGGAGGTTAACGCCCGCCTGCATGCCGCAGGCTTCAGTCAGGAACAGGCGCAAACGGTCTATGACCTGGCACAGGAATACCTGTCGCCCATGGTCTCGGAAGTCGCCATGGAATTTCAAGCGCAGAACCAGATCGACCGGCTGGGAAAAAAATTCGGTGGCGAGGAAAAATGGAACGAAACGGCGGAGCAGATCAAAACGTGGGGCCGGGCGAAGTTCCCCGACGAGGTCTTTCAAGCCCTGTCCGGCACCTATGACGGCGTCCTCGCCATGCACAGGATGATGGCCGAGGACGGCGCCGAGCCCGGCCTGATCGAAATGGCCGGCAGCTTCGGCGAAAGCACCAGCGAAACCGGGCTGCAGCGGATGATGCAGGACCCCCGTTACTGGCGGGACCATGACCCGGCTTTCGTGTCCAAGGTGCATGACGGCTTTAAACGCCTGTTTCCGGATTGACCGAGACCTAAACCGGACAGGGGTCGAGCGCGTTTCCCTTCCCAGGCGCGCTCCCCCTCTGGACGCCGGCCCCCGGGGGCCGGCGTCCTATTTTTATTCACCAACAACCCGGCCATGCCCTTTCTCAGGCTTCCGGAGCACACATAAAGGCGTAACCTTCTTCGAAAAATACCGGCATGCCGTTAAAGTCGTTTTGTACGGGGAGGCCCCTTAAATAACCCGCGACTTGGGGCTGTATCAGGAATGACCGCAAGCAACTCCGAAACCATTGCACTCCCGCCCGCCATCGGCATGCTGGCGCTGGCGGCTGCGCCTTTTTACCTGAATGATATTTTTTTTCTGATGACCGATACGGCGCCCGCATGGCTAGCCGTGGATTACGGATCAAAACTGCTGGCTCTCGGGGTTTTGTTTCTTATCCCGCAACTCCGCCGGACGGTGATGCAGACGATGCCCCTTAAGGTGCCGGTCAGGGACGCCCTTTCACCCGCCGTGCTGTGCGTTATGACCATACTCCTGATCGACCATTTCTTCCGGGTTGTTTTCCCGATCGAGATCGACAGCATGGTTCTGTTTCGCTATCCGGCGCTCGACCCCGGGTTTCTCTATTGGACCGATATCACCTTTGGTCTGGCCTTAACGGCCATCAGCGAGGAATTCCTCTTCCGGGGTGTTTTCGCCCGGCTGATGTCTGCCTTTTTTAAGAAGACCGCGATGATGGTCGCGGCGTCCGCCGTATTCTTCGCGTTAATTCACTGGTCCCACGGCGTGACGTCCATGGTCGTCGCCGCCTTCGCCGGCGTCGCATTGATGATGCTTTATTTGCGGACGGGATCCGTACTTCCGGGCATGGCCGCGCACTACGCCGTCAATTTCTGGGATTTCCTCTGAAAATCCGAACCGGTCGGTTCACCCGTCGGCGTTGATACGCCCGATCAGGTCCAACTCCACCGTGGCCGCCCTGTCGTGCCCGACCTGACACGTGCCCGCAGCATGATGTCCGCCGCCGCCGTATTGCAGCATCAAATTGCCGATATCGGTTTTCGAGCTTCTGTCAAAAATCGACTTGCCGACGGCAAACACGACGTTCTGGCCGTCGCGGCCCGTGATGATATGCATGGAAATATTGCACTGGGGAAACAGGGCATAAATCATAAACCGGTTGCCGGTGAATATGCTTTCCTCGTTCCTGAGATCCAGAACAACCAGATTGTCGTGCACCACGGCGCACCGCTTGAGCTGATCGACAAATTTTTCCTGCTGCTCGAAATACAGATCGACCCGCTCTTTGACATCCGGAAGCTCAATGATTTCCTCGATGGTATGTTCGTGGCAAAATTCGATCAACGCCATCATCAGTTCGTAATTGGGAATCCTAAAACCCCGGAACCGCCCCAGGCCCGTGCGCGGGTCCATGATGAAGCTGAGCAGCGGCCATCCCGTCGGGTTGAGGACCTCTTCCATGGTGAATTGCGCGGAATCCGCCTTGTCCACGGCATCCATCAGGTCATCATCGATGGTCGGGAAGCCCTCTTTGCCGCCGTAATAATCGTAAACCACTCGCGCCGCCGACGGCGCGTTGGCATCAATGATGTGATTATCGGCGATATCCCCGGCACGATCGACCTCGCTCTGGTGGTGATCAAAAGCCAGGTGAACGCCCTGAATATAAGGCAAGTTGGTGGTAATATCCGTGTCCTGGATCGTCACCCGGCCCTGTTGCATATCGTTGGGATGCACGAACAGGATATCGTCTATCATATCCAGTTTTTCGAGCAACACCGCACAGACAAGGCCGTCGAAATCGCTTCGCGTCACCAGCCGGTATTTTTGATCTTCAGACATGAGCATCCCCGTTTTTTGAACTCTTGCACCAGGTTCATTTGTCCCTTTGCTCCCTTCTTTGAAGGGCGGACAAAATCATAATCCTTTTGGCGGCACAGGGTAACCCCTGTTTCCTCGGCCTTAAGTAAACCTCATTTTGCTTTTTAACTGTGATGAGATGCACACCCAAATCCCGTGCACTCGTTTTCTTGTTTTTCCCTTCGGACAACCCCGGCCGACAGGCTTCCAACCCTCAAGCCAGGGCCCGGACGGCTCTTCAGCCCTTCGAACGGCGGCCCGACAAGGGCCACAACCGCATCGGCGGCTGTTTTCTCAAACCAACGCCAACCACTTCAATCAGATAAGGAGAATGACCGATGTCGACAAGCATCGCACAGGCGTTCGTCAAGAACTTCCAGTCGGATGTTCATCTGCAATACCAGCGGATGGGCTCCAAACTGCGCAATACGGTTCGGGTCAAGAACAACATCGTCGGCTCTTCGACGACCTTCCAGAAGGTCGGCAAGGGTACGGCCTCGACCAAGGCGCGGCACGGCAAGGTTCCTGTGATGAACGTCGATCACACACCGGTGGAATGTACGCTTTCCGATTATTACGCCGGTGACTGGGTCGACAGCCTCGATGAACTGAAAGCCAACATCAACGAACGCATGGTCGTCGCCAAAGCCGGAGCCTATGCGCTCGGCCGCAAAACCGATGAACTGGTGATTGCCCAACTCGATACCTCAACCAATTATGCCGGCGACGGCACCGACGGCCTGACCAAGACCAAAGTTTTGGCGGCTTTCGAAATGCTGGGCGAGGCCGACGTTCCCGACGACGGCGACCGGTTCGCCATCGTCGGCTGGAAACAGTGGAGCGATCTTCTGTCCATACAGGAATTCGCCAACGCCGATTACATCGGTGATGACGAACTGCCCTGGAAGGGCACCCAGGCCAAACGCTGGCTCGGTGCGCTCTGGACCCCGCACTCGGGGCTGACAAAAACCGGCACCACCCGGTTTTGCTACTGGTACCACAAGACGGCCATCGGCCACGCGGTCGGGTCCGACGTCAAGACCGACATCACCTGGCACGGCGACCGGGCGGCCAACTTCATCAACAACATGATGAGCCAAGGCTCCTGCCTGATCGATTCGTCGGGCGTGGTGTCCTTGCGCTGTCTCGAAACGTAAGGAGGACCCCATCATGGCATTCAACGCCAAAGACCTCAGTGTTCTGGCCTACGCCAATGGCTTTACGCTCTGGCACTACACCACCACGGACCTAAGCACCGATGTGGACACGTCGGGATACCTCAACGACGCCACCGATATCGTGCGCGTCGGCGACATGATCCTGGCCAACGCGGACACCGGCGGTACGCCGGCGTCCGGCATCTACCTGGTCAACGCCAACACCGGTGGCGTTGTCGACCTGTCTGACCTCACGTCCGTCGGCGGCAGCGACCTCGATTAAAGAAGCCCCTTCGGAGAGCGGAAAAACCGTTCTTTTCCCGGCGCCTTACGGAAACCCACCCCCCGTGAGGCGCCGGGATTTCTCCATTCTGCCATTTTTTGAACATTTTATTTCTTTTTTTTGTGTTTTTTCAGTTAGTTATAAAAATTTCTATTATTTAGTTAATTATAAATTCTGAAGCTTTCCGGTGAATACTAAATTCCATATATTTAACTTATTTTCAATTAATTCATCTTTCCCCGACTGCTGCCCCAACCCACCTGAATAGGAGTCTTTCCATGGCCCTCAGTAGCATCGCCCTGTCGTCCAGGGCGCTTTTAAAACTCGGCGCGGACACCATTGCATCCTTTGACGAGGGAACCGCCGAAGCCGAGATCGCGGCCAACCTTTACCCCTCCACCCGGGACGCCCTGTTGTCGGGCCACCCCTGGAGCTTCGCCACCGCCCAGGCGGATCTGCCCCGGCTCACGGCGGAGCCCGTCGCCGATTTTGATTACGCCTTCCAACTGCCGGCGGACTTTTTGCGCGCCCTGTCCGCGGGACCCAGCGGCCGGGGCCGGGGGATAACTTACCGGATCGTTGAATCCCGGCTGCATGCGAATTACCCGGACGTCGTTCTCAGTTACATCTTCCGTCCCACGGAGACCGAGTTCCCGCCGTTCTTCGACCAAACCCTGATCGCCCGCCTGGCGGCCGAGTTCTGTATCCCGCTGACCGAATCCACGTCGCGCTCGGAAAGCCTGCACAAATTGGCCGACGGGGAATTCCGCCGCGCCAAAATGATCGATTCCCAGCAGGACACGCCCGGGCGGATCGAAGATTTTTCCCTGGTCGAGGTGCGGAACTGATGGCGCGCCTGACCCTCCATAAAACCAGCTTTACGTCCGGTGAGATTTCCCCGCGTCTGCTCGGCCGGGGAGACCTGACGGCCTATGAAAACGGCGCCGGAAAATTACGCAATGTCTTCATCCATCCGACCGGCGGCATCAGCCGGCGGCCCGGACTTCGCTACGTCGATACCGCACGCGGCGACGGCCGTCTGGTGGCGTTCGAATTCAACACCGAACAGGTCTACCTTCTGGTCTTCACCGATCTTTTCGTTGACGTGTACCGGGACGGCGTCAAAACGGCGAGCCTCGCCACACCCTGGACGGAAGCCCAGATCAAACAGATCGTCTGGGTGCAAACCGCCGATACCTTGTTGGTGGTTCACCCCGACGTTCCGCCGAAGAAAATAACCCGGACATCGGATTCCGCCTGGACCATCTACGACTGGGCCTTCACGGATAAGGACGGGCGAATTTTTCAACCCCACCATAAGTTCGCCGACGAAGACGTCACAATGGCGGCCAGCGCAACCACCGGAACCATTACCCTGACGGCGTCGGCGGACGTTTTTGCCGCCGGCCACGCCGGGCTTCGTTTCCGCGTCGAGAACAAGGAGGTGGAAATCGCTTCCATCACATCCGCCACCCAGGCCCAGGCTTTGGTCAAGGAAACGCTGCTCTCCACCGCCGCGACCAAGGACTGGGAAGAACAATCCTTTTCATCCGTCCGGGGCTGGCCCCTGTCCATCAACTTCCACCAGGACCGCATGACCATCGGCGGGTCGCGCGATCTTCCCAACCGGCTATGGCTGTCAAAGTCGTCCGACCTGTTCAATTTCGACCTCGGCGAAGGCCTCGACGACGAAGGCATTGAGTTCGCCATCCTGTCCGATCAGGTCAACGCCATCCGGGCGATCTTTTCCGGGCGCCATCTTCAGGTCTTCACCTCCGGCGCCGAATGGATGGTAACGGGCTACCCCCTGACGCCCGGCAATGTCCAGCTTCGCCGACAAACCCGGATCGGCTCGCCCACGGACCGCACCGTGCCGCCCCGCGACGTCGATGGCGCCACCCTGTTCGTTCCCCGCAACGGGCCGGAACTTCGGGAGTTTCTGTTCGCCGACGTGGAGCAGGCTTATCAGGCCACCGACCTGGCCACACTGGCCCGCCACCTGATCGATGTGCCCGTGGATCAGGATTTCGACACCTCGGAACGGCTGTTTTTCATGGTCATGGAAAACGGCGATCTGGCCACGCTGACCATCTTCCGGACCGAACAGGTCACCGCCTGGTCCCTGCAGGAAACCTCCGGCGCCTTTCAATCCGTTTCCTTCGCCGGCAACACGCCATACTTTCTGGTATCGCGCTCCAACGGCGTTTTCCTGGAATCCCTGGAACACGGCCTCAACGTGGATTCCGCGCTGACCGGAACGGATGGCACGCCGAAAACCACATGGACGGGCCTCGACCATCTGGAAGGGGAAACCGTGGCCATCCTGGCCGATGGGGCGGAGCATGCCTCCAGGACCGTCAGCGGCGGCGCCGTCACCCTGAATGAGCCGGCCTCCACCGTTGCCATCGGCCTTCCCTACACCCATAAGGTCCAACCCCTGGCACCGATGGTGCAATCCGCCCAAGGCGGCAGCCAGGGTGGAAAGGTCCGGCCGGTGGCCATCACCCTCAGGCTTCAGGACACGTCCGCCCTTCGCCTCGACACGGGACGCGGGTTTAGCGATGTTCCCTTCAAGGGCTTCGGCGGAAGCCTTCTCGATACGCCGCCGCAAGCCTTTACCGGAGACAAAACGGTTCGCGCCCTTGGTTGGCGCAGGGACGGCACCAAGCCTTTGTGGAGAATCGAGCAGTCTACGCCGCTTCCCTTCACACTGCTTTCCGTAACAACCAAAATCAGCATCAACGGTTAAACCCAACATCCCGCCCCGAATGTCGGGGCCTTCATCAACACACAGTTTCAGGAGATTGCCCATGGGTGGAGTAGACCCCGCGACGGCTATGCTCGTTTTGAGCACCGGCGCAGAAATGATCGCAGCCAAAAGAAATGCCAACGCCGCCAACGCCGCCAACGCCGCCGCTTCGGCCGAAGCGCAATCGCGCATCCAACAAATCCAACAGGCCCAGCAGATCCGCGACAGTCAAAAGCGCGAACGCCTTCGCAAGACCCTGGCCCAACAACGCTCCCGCTTCGGCGCACGGGGCATCGGCCGGGGCGGTTCCGCCGATGCCGTGCTCAGGGGCCTGACCAACGAAACCGAACGGAATATCGCGGATCAACGCGGCCTCAACGCCCTTTCCATCAACGACATCCAGGGCGACCTGCAACAACGCCGGCAACAGAACCTTCTGGAGGCATCCACGCGACAACGCCGCGCCGCCTTTTCTCTTATGAAAAAGGGCCTCGGCCACATTCCCCTGCTTGAGCCCTAAGTCTTCCCCAACCCTTTAGCCTTAATGGAGAACGCCATGGCCGAACACATTCAAATCGGCGATATCAGTCCCCGGATCCAGTACACCGGCGACGGAACGCAGACAATCTTCACCTACCCGTTTCCGGTTTTCGCGGACGCCGATATGGAAGTCTACGAAGACCAGACCCTCAAAACGCTGACCACACATTACACCGTTTCCGGCGCCGGCGATTCATCGGGCGGGTCCGTGACGTTCGTCACCGCGCCCGCCAACGGCGCCACCGTCACACTGAAGCGCCAACTGGCGATCCAACGCACCAGTGACTTCCAGGAATCCGGCGAGTTTCGTTCCAAGGTCATCAACGATGAACTGGATACCCTGACCGCCAGCCTGCAACAGGTGGACGATGAGGTTTCCCGTTCGCTCCGGCTTTCCACCACGGATACCGCGAATGCGCTGACCCTTCCCGACAAGGCGTCGCGCGCCGGTATGTATCTCGGCTTCGACGCCAATGGCGACCCCATCGCCACGGACGCCGCGGGGCCACAAGGACCAACGGGACCCGCCGGCAACATGGACGGGGCCAACAACCTGTCGGAGCTGACCAACGCTGCGACGGCCAGGGGCAACATGGGCCTCGGCACGGCTGCGGTGGAGGATGTCGCCGCCGGCGGCGCCGGCGATCTGCTCCGCGCTGACGGTGACGGCTCCGCGCTCACCGGCATCACCGGCGGCGCGACGGACGCCGAAAAAGCCAACATCCTGCTCAACGCCTTCCGCATCGCCGTACAAGGCGGCCTGTCGGTGCAGAACATGGTGGACGGCGTCGTCGATGAGTACGAGGACGAAACCGGCGTTGATACCGGCACGTCCACCAACGAGGTCTACGACGCCACCAACGACCTCTATAGCGACAGGGACAGCGGCGTCGAGGGGTCGGCCAAGACTGTTGGCGCAAGTGCGCTTTCGAGCACCACTCACGTTGACAGGGATTGGGCGATCAACAACAGCGTCACAGTGACCCACATTGGCGTCCTCAGTGACCACGGTGGGTCCGCTACCATCAACGTCAAAATCATGCACGAGGACAGCACCACCCAATTCGATGTGGTCTACGACGAACAGTTCACCCATACCGGAAGCGGGTGGGAGGACTTTACCCTAACCACCCCCTTCGACATTCCTGCATCGGGGACATATCGCGTTGGTGTCTGGTCCGACCCCTCGCCCGAGTGCAAAGGCAGCACCAACGCCGACATGGAGACATCAAAGAAAACTGGAAATTTGGCTGTGGGTGACGATTACACCGGTTTCACTGCGAGTACGGCCAGAGGACATGTTGCGCGTGTAACATACTTAAATACGGTCCAGGACATGACCCTCGTCTCCAACGCCACCACGGCCCTCGCTGAACCCACGGATGCCTTTATCGCCCTCTGGCAAGAAGACGTGGACGCCATCACGCCCAACACCGATCTCAAGGCTTACGCCAGCCGCGACGGCGGGGCGACGTGGACGCAAATCACACTGACCCAGGACGCGACACTCGGCACCGGGCGCATTCTCACCGGGTCGGCGGATATCTCCGCGCAACCGTCCGGCACGTCCATGAAATACAAGGTCGAAACCCTCAACACCAAGGAACAGAAAATCCACGGTGTTGCCCTACAGTGGAGCTAAGACAATGGCGCTGAAAACGATCATCTCCCGCGACAAGGCTCTCGAAAGGAGCCTTGAGCACATCAACCGCCGCCTCCAGGACGCCCTGTTGGACGACCCGTCCGGCAACGGCCCAGCGGCCCAAAATCTGCGCGCCCGCCGCGCCGCCCTCAAGGCCCGGTGAAACCCGTGATCCAATGGATACGATGCCACCCGTACCCGGAACCCGTGACAATGGGGAATTCGATATACGTTGGTGGAATTTCGAGCCTCCCATCGGAAAACGCACTTGATAGGTGTGTCTGCCTACATCAAACTCTCATACATGGAATGGTTGTTGATATTTAACCTTTGGATCACGGACATCCAAAATCCACCGCCTGTCCCTTTCCCCTCCAAGGCGGAATGCAACGAGGCCGCCAAAAAAAAATCGCCCACGAAAATAAATGGCTTTATTATTTGGAAGTTGACCCACCCGCTTTAAAGGCCGAACCCGGCGTTTATCAGCCCACAGTACATTGCGAACCGGTGGGAAGACGAAAAATTTCTCCAACACGTTAAAATTAGGCCGAACACAAGAAACCGCCGCCTACCAAGGCGGTTTTTTTTGTTCCCAATCCAAAAAGAGGTCCCATGAAACCCATCGACTTCGACGATTTCCTGGTGCTCTGGAACGAGCGCCAGGGGCTGGAAACGCCCGACCTGCACGTCCGCATGGCCCGCTGGCTGGCTGAATGCTGGCGCAAGGGCGATAGCGCGCTCCTTTTGATGGCGTTCCGCAATTCCGGCAAGTCCACCATCGTCGGCCTGTTTTCGGCCTGGCTGTTGCGCGACAACCCGGACCTGCGGATTCTCGTTCTCGCCGCCGACCTGGCGCTGGCCCGCAAGATGGTCCGCAACGTCAAGCGCGTGATCGAGCGCCACCCCCTGACGGCGGGCCTTCGGCCCGAACGCGCCGATCAGTGGGCGTCGGACCAGTTCACCATCAACCGGGGGCTGGAACTGCGCGACCCGTCCATGCTGGCCAAAGGCATCGGCGCCAATATCACCGGGTCGCGCGCCGATGTGGTGATCTGCGACGATGTGGAGGTCCCCAACACGTCCGACACGCCGCCGAAACGCCAAGACCTGCGTGAACGCCTCGACGAGATCAATTACGTGTTGGTGCCGGGCGGCACGCAGCTTTATGTCGGCACGCCCCATACCTACTATTCCATCTATGCCGACAGCCCGCGCACGGACACCGGCGAGGAACAGCCTTACCTCTCCGGTTTCAAACGCCTGCAACTGGCGCTGCTGGACAGGGCGGGCAAAAGCCGCTGGCCGGGGCGGTTTCCCGATGACGCCATCGACGCCATCAAGCGCCGCAGCGGTCCCAACAAATTCAAAAGCCAGATGCTTCTTGAACCGGTCAACATCGCCGAAGGCCGCCTCGACCCCGACCGAATCCGGCCCTACAATGACGATCTGGCTTATACGGAAGCCAACGGCGAGGCGACGCTGATGCTGGGCGCAAAGCGCCTGGTTTCGGCATCGTGCTGGTGGGACCCGGCGTTCGGCGCGCCCGAAAAGGGCGACGCCAGCGTCATCGCCGCGCTGTTCACCGACAGTGAAGGCAGTTACTGGCTGCACAGCGTTCGCTATCTTGAACACGACCCAGCGCTCGCCGCGCATCCGGACGAAGGCACCGACGAAGCGACGCAGTTGTGCCGCCAGGCCGCCGCTTTTCTCCGTGACCACTATCTGCCCGCGGTGACGCTGGAAACCAACGGGCTGGGCCGGTTCCTGCCGGGACTGCTTAGGCGCGCGATCACCGCCGCCGGACTTTCCTCGGCCGTGATCGAAAAGGCTTCCCACCGGTCCAAGGATCTCCGCATCGTCGATGCCTTCGACGCCGTGCTGGCGGCCGGGCATCTGCATGCCCACCGGGACGTTTTCGCCTCCCCCTTCATCACCGAAATGCGCGAATGGCGGCCCGGCGCCCGCGCCCGCGACGATGGCCTGGATGCCGTGTCGGGATGTTTGCTGTCGGAACCGGTGCGCCTGCCCCGGCTGGCCCCGCCGGCGGCCAAGGACATCAAGGCCTGCGCCAACTGGCGGCCCGGCCGGCAAGGGTTCCAGGCCACTACGGACTTCAATATCCAATAACCGTCATTACCCCACCCCACCCAACCGCCGCCCCCGGACCTTCGGAGGGCGGTTTTTTTTATGCCCCAGCGCCGGCCCCCAAGATGGGGGAGCCGGGCTTTATCAATGAGTGAAAGGACACACCATGCAGGACTCATGGACCCTCAACATCATCTGGTGGATTACCGCCGTCGAGCTGCCGGCCCTGACCGGGCTGTTCTGGCTCGGCTGGCGCAACCGCCGCGATGCCGACGACGCCATCATCGACGCGCGCCACGAATTCGAAACCGGGCTGCGCCACCTGCGCGAAGGGCTCGCCGCCTACAAGCTGGAGGTCGCCAAATCCTACGCCTCGATCCCCTACCTGAAAGAGGTCGAACGCCGCCTGACGTCGCACCTGGTGCGTATCGAAAACAAGCTGGACGGCTCCATCGCCCGGCCCGCCCCCCGACACGGACCGGGAGGCGCGCCATGACCCCTCCCCAAAAGGCCGAAAAGGACAAGGCCGCCGACGTCCTGGCCCGGACGATTTACGGCGAGGCCCGGGGCGAGCTTGTGCGCGGCAAGGAAGCCGTCGCCTCCGTCATCATGAACCGGGTGCGCCGCGCCGTTGAGCGGGGCGGCTACTGGTGGGGGGCGACGCCGGAAACGGTCTGCCTCAGGCCGTACCAATTCAGCTGCTGGAACGAGAACGACCCCAACCGCGCCAAGATCGAAGGCGTCGGCCGCGACAACCGCAATTTCCAATCCTGCCTGCGCATCGCCCGCCGGGCGCTGGCCGGAACCCTGAAAGACCCGACCGGCGGCTCCACCCATTACCACGCAAAATCCGCGACGCCACCCTGGGCACGCAACCGTACGCCCGCCGCCGACATCGGCAACCACCGTTTTTACAACACCATCGAATAGAGCAACCCAGAAGGAGACGTATCATTATCGACATTTCCCGCGGCGGATTCCTCGCCGGCAAGAAAACCTACATCACCGCCGCAACCGGCATCCTGACCGCCATCGGCGGCTACCTGATCGGAGAGATGGACCTTGTCCAGACCTTCCAGACCATCTGGCCGCTGATCGCCGTGGCGTTCCTGAGGAACGGCGTCGCCGGCAAGCCGTGACCGCCCGCCAATGACCGCATGGGCGCAATTCGCCGCCGGGCTCATCCGCGCGTTCACCCTGATCGCCGGATGGGTCCGCGACGAAGGCCTCCGCCGCCAGGGCGCGGAGCAGGCCGAACTGGAAACCCTGAAAACCCGAGAACACATCCGGAGGAAAGCCGATGCTATCGAGCAGACACCTGTGCCCGATACTGACCGCGATATTCTTGAGCGCCTGTAGCCTGCCGGTCAGCGTCGGCGCCGATTGCGCCTGGGCGCGGCCGATCAAATTCAGCCAGACGACGAAGGCCTGGCTGGCCGAACGTTCGCCATGGCCGGAAGGCGCACGCGCGGACCTGGAGAAAGTCGCCCGGCACAACGACAAGCACCGGGTGTTTTGCGGGTAGACGACGGCTCCCCCTTACCGCTATAACCCCGGCCCCGCCAACGCCAACGCACAAGGAGGATTGTGTGATGAAAAAACGCAAAGTCCGGCGGCGCAATCCCGTCGCCCGGGCCGTCCGGCTGATCCGCCAAAAGGTGGTTCCGTCGGTCAAGGCTTACAGCCGCAAGCCGAAGCATAAAGGTCATTCCGAAATTAACCGGAATGACCTTTTTCTTTTTTGCGTTTGGAAGACTACTCCGCCGCCAGCTTTCGCTTGCGGATGAGGTCCATCATTTCGGCCGCCGCCTCCGGGATGTTGGTGCCGGGGCCGTAGACGGCGGCGACGCCCTGGGCGAACAGGAAATCATAGTCCTTCGGCGGGATCACACCGCCGCAGACAACCAGGATATCACCGGCGCCGGCCTTGTTCAGTTCCTCGATCAACTGCGGCACCAGGGTCTTGTGCCCGGCGGCTTGCGACGACACGCCGATGACGTGGACGTCGTTTTCCACCGCCTCGCGGGCGGCCTCCTCGGGCGTCTGGAACATCGGGCCTAAGTCGACCTCGAAGCCGAGATCGGCGAACGCCGTGGCGATCACGCGCGCGCCGCGGTCGTGGCCGTCCTGGCCCATTTTCACCACCAGCATGCGCGGCCGGCGGCCTTCCGCCTCGCCGAAGGCCTCGACCTCGGCGCGGATTTTCCCGAAACCCTCGTCGCCTTCGTAGGCCGCGCCGTAAACACCGGAGACGGAGCGAACCTCGGCCTGGTGGCGGGTGTAGACCTTTTCCAGCGCGTCCGATATTTCGCCCACCGTGGCGCGTAAGCGGGTGGCGTCTATGGACAGCGCCAACAGGTTTTCCTCGCCCGTTTCCGCGGCCCTGGTCAGCGCGTCGAGCGACGCCTGGCAGGCGGCGGCGTCGCGGCTTTCGCGGATACTGTTCAGGCGTTTGATCTGACTGTCTCGGACCGCGTCGTTGTCGATTTCCAACAGGTCCACATGGGTGTCGGTGTCGGACTGGTACTTGTTGACGCCGACGACGACCTCTTCACCGCGATCGATGCGGGCCTGCTTGCGGGCGGCGGATTCCTCGATGCGCTGCTTCGGCAGGCCGGCGGTGACCGCCTTGGTCATGCCGCCTAAGTCTTCGACCTCGGCAATCAGCTTGCGCGCTTCCGCCGCGACCGAGTTGGTCAGGCTTTCCAGATAATAACTTCCGCCCAGCGGATCGATGACGTTGGTGATGCCGGTTTCCTCGGCGATCACCAGTTGCGTGTTGCGCGCGATGCGGGCCGAAGACGGCGTCGGCAGGGCCAGGGCCTCGTCGAAGGCGTTGGTGTGCAGGCTTTGCGTGCCGCCCAGCACCGCGGCCATGGCCTCGATGGTGGTGCGGATGACGTTGTTGTAGGGGTCCATGGCGGCCAGCGACGCGCCCGACGTCTGGCAATGGGTGCGCAGCATGGAAGACCGTTCGTCTTTGGGGCTGAACGGCGCCATCAGTTCCGCCCACAGCAGCCTGGCCGCGCGCAGCTTGGCGATCTCCATGAAAAAGTTCATGCCGATGTTGAAGAAGAAGCTCAGGCGCGGCGCGAAGGCGTCCACGTCCAGCCCCTTGTTCAGGGCGGCGCGGACATATTCGACGCCGTCGGCCAGGGTGTAGGCCAGCTCCTGGACCACCGTGGCGCCGGCTTCCTGGATGTGATAGCCGGAAATGGAAATAGAATTAAAGCGCGGCATGTGATGCGCCGTATGCTCGATGATATCGGCGACGATGCGCATGGAAGGTTCGGGCGGATAGATATACGTGTTGCGGACCATGAATTCCTTGAGGATGTCGTTCTGGATCGTGCCCGACAGCTTGTCCGGCGACACGCCCTGTTCCTCGGCGGCGACAATGTAGCCCGCCAGCACCGGCAGAACGGCGCCGTTCATGGTCATCGACACGCTCATCTCATCCAGGGGGATGCCGTCGAACAGGATTTTCATGTCCTCGACGGAATCAATGGCGACGCCCGCCTTGCCGACGTCGCCGACGACGCGGGGGTGATCGGAATCAAAACCCCGGTGGGTCGCCAGATCGAACGCCACGGACAGGCCCTTCTGCCCGGCGGCCAGATTGTCGCGGAAGAACTTGTTGGATTCCTCGGCCGTCGAAAAGCCGGCGTACTGGCGGATGGTCCACGGGCGGCCGGGATACATGGTGGCGCGAGGCCCGCGCATGAACGGCGCGAAGCCGGGGAACGAATTCACCGCCTCGAGGCCTTCCAGATCGTCCGCCGTGTAGAGCGCCTTGACGTCGATGCCTTCCGGCGTCGTCCAGACAAGGTCGTCGGCGGAGCGGGACTTCAGTTCCTTATCCGCGCGCGCGCGCCAGTCATCCAGGGTTTTCGTGCCGATTTTTTTCGTCATGCGGGGGCCTCTTGGGAGCGCTTCCTCAAGGCCGGGATTATACGGGAACCCGGCCCCCGGGGGACACACCAATTCCGCAATTGCCAAAAAAACAACCACAAAACGTCGTTCCGGTTGAAAAAAAACGACTTATCCACACAATATGTTGTGTGCCTATTGCCCTAATT
>JACKQG010002688.1_pt1 | contig 22802 bp, 23 predicted proteins | sample 8237621 | NCBI WGS metagenome assembly JACKQG01 (sample SAMN15677084, study PRJNA649215) | marine metagenome | biome: marine; feature: Black Sea; material: saline water; isolation source: suspended particulate matter (SPM) from the Black Sea western gyre | collected 2013-06-09/2013-06-10 | depth... | reverse complement strand
GTGATAGTTTGATCCAATTAATATTTAGTATGTTGTTATTTTCATTTCGTTTAGTATAAACGAGTTCAACCCTTCAACTAACCATATCTGAAAATGAGAGTAATTCAGTATTTTTTGATTTGAATGGTAACAGGTAAGGGCTATAGCCATTCCTCATACCCTGAAAACTCCATGATGTACCCTAAATGATTGAATTTTGGGGAAAGATCTTCAGCCTAAATGGTCACGACCGGGAAGCGAGGATGATTCAACCGACCCTATTTTTTCACAACTTAGGAGCGTTTGTTGAGTTCCTTGAGTGCCTGCTTAAGTAGCTTTGACATTTTCATATAGCCTGCCTTATTGGGATGTACACCATCATAGGTGTACTTTTCCTTTAGACCATTTTTATTATCTGCCATGGGAGTAAAATAATCCAGATAGGTGATCCCATTCGCTCTAGCGTATGCCTGCAACATTTTGTTCAGCTCCACGATCTGCTCTGCTGGCTGAATCTCCTTCTTCCAGGGATATTCGTATGCAGGCAAAACAGATGACAAAATAATACTTATATCATTGGCAAGGGCCAACTCACACATGGAGACAATGTACCCCTGAATCTCGTCAAGCGTCATGGGTCCAGTGTTCCCGGCGATATCATTTGTCCCTCCTAGAATGACCACTACATCAGGTTCCAGATCGATGACATCCTGCCTGAAGCGCAGCAGCATTTGTGGTGTGGTTTGTCCACTGATACCCCTGGCGATATATTGAGGGGATTCAAAGAATTCGGGATAGAACTTGGGCCACCCCTCAATAATGGAATTTCCCATGAGTACAACTCGTGATTCTCCAGGAGCTGAAGGGTTCAGGTTGAGATTTTCCTCACGGAAGCGCTCCAAATTTGCCCAATCCTGAGCCGCTACCTCCAGGGATGATCCTATCACCATCAGGGAGATTATGAATATGGGATGGAAAATTTTCATGCCTTAACTCTCCTCAAATATTGCCAGATGTCTCTCATGCTATCCTCTGGCGTTCCACCAAACTTTTAGGTGTTAATTTTAAGCTGAATTTCTGCTTGCATTAATGTTTCCGTACAGGGATCGTTGAACAATTTTCTCATAGCTACTTACTTGATCCCCACCTTCTTCAATCTTTTGCATGGCGTACTGTTGAATCAACAGAAGGGGTAGCACAATTCGTTTCCGAACTTCAATCGATTCTCTGGAAACAGCTTCTTCCTCCATGAGATGATCAAAATCTGAGATGGATAGAAGCATTTCACTTGATAACTGGTATTCATCCAGGAGAATATTCCAGAATTCAGAATACTCGCTGTCGTTGGCTATATATCGGGTGAGCTCAAAATCGCATTTAAAAAGTGACATCATACTATTTAGCATGAGTGTTTTGAAGTACGGAACATCTACAAACAGTCGTTTTAGTTTATCCAATTTTCCCTGATCAACGAGGGCTTTAACAGCAGTACCCACCCCAAAATAACCTGGTACATTTTGCTTCATCTGACTCCAGGATCCGACAAAAGGTATCGCTCGTAAATCATCCAATTCCAGGTTCTTTTGAGTTCCCCTCTTTACCGGTCTACTCCCAATATTGGCCTCCGAATAATATGGCAGTGTGCTCTTATTTTCCAGGTAGGGAATAAACTTCTCATGGTTCTTAAGGTTGATATATTTCTCGTGACTCAACTTGGCCAAATCCTTTAGAAGGTCCCTCTCCTCTTGGGAAATCGTGATCTCCTTGTCGTAGATGACATTGGATAGTCCCGCCGTTAGTAATTGTTCACAATTGTGTGTGAAATGTTCTTTGGTTCCATAACGACTGGTGATGGTCTGTCCCTGAATGGTCAACTGAATTTCATGTTTGGCAATCTGTTTACTCTGAGAGGCATAAAAACGATTTGTCTTCCCACCACCTCGAGCCGGTGGTCCACCGCGACCATCAAAAAAGATGGCTTTAATTTCATGACGTTCACAGACAGCTGATAAGGCTTCCTTGGTTTTAAAAATTGCCCAATTTGCCTGGAGATAGCCACCATCCTTTGTTCCATCGGAGAATCCCAACATGACAGTCTGTTTATTGTCACGCTGCAGCAGATGATTTCTATATAGAGGGGTATTAAAGAGTGCATCCATGATAGCCTCTGAATGATCCATTCCTATCATGGATTCAAATAGAGGAACAATATCAAAGGGCAGTTGATCCCCTTTCCAGCCGCACCATCTGAAAAGTGCAAAGACAAAAAGCACTGAAAAGACATCCTCAGAGTTGCTGATGATGTAACGATGGCAACCCATCTCTCCGTTCTTATCCTGGATCTCTTTTAAAGAACAAATGGTCTGTATGGTATCTCGGATAAGTTCATCATCGTACTGGGTGATATCCAGCAACAATTCTTTTGTGGTCAGGATGTTTACCAGCTCATCTGGATCAAGCTCTTCCAGCTTGGTATGAACCAGCTGTTCTTTCACCAGAATCGCTTCGATGGTTTTATAGTGGACGTGGTGATTCTGACGAATATCCAATGAGGCAAAATGTGATTTAAATATTTTTACTTTATCAATCACTCTATCCAGGTCATCCAGATACAATCCATTGTTTTTTATCCGAACTGTGTCCCTCACCTGAAGCAGGGGATCTAGAATCTCTCTATATGGGATACCTTTGTCAGAATCATAAGTGGCTTTGTATAGTTTGTTTCGCAATTTACCGATAATTTCGTCCACACCCTTAAAGGTCAATTTTGACGCAAGACCTTTGATGTCCCAATAGTAGCACTTCATCAGACTCATTCTGAGATCATTGGCGACCTGCATGGTCGTTCTTGAAGTAACAAAGGGATTTCCATCTCGGTCTCCCCCTGGCCAAAAACCAAGCTGAATAATGTTAGGATTGTCAAAATCATCATTGCCAAGCTTGTGCTTGATTTTCCAATAGAGATCTCCAATGGCATCATAGTATACATATTTGAGGTAGTAGATTAGATTTTTGGCTTCCTCAAATGGTGTGGGTCGTTTGGCGTTGAGTAATGATGTCATCCCCAGCTGCTGAAGCACCTGGTCGATATGATTAATATCATTCTTTTTGATGAGCTTGCGCAAATCACTTATAATATCGAGAACAGCCTGCGGGTAAAACTGAGTTGGATGGGCAGTGAGGACCAGGCGGGCACTAAATTCAGAGAGTTTTTCTAAAATTTCTTCGCTCTTGTTTCTGGAGTTTAAGAGGGTAAAAAAATCATTTAAGGAGAGATCGGAGTTGTGTTTTTGAAGCTGTCCGAAAGAAGCATCTTCAACACTATCAAACAAGACCACCTGCCGCTCAACATATTGGATAACATTGAACATAAATTCAATTTTTTCAGTTTCCGTACCAATATTCGTATGCGTGGTGCAAAATGTATCCAGAATTTCCAGCGGCTCTAACCCATCAGTCAGTCCCTTTTTAGACACTTCATGCAAAAGCGGAATGAGAATACCGACATTGCTTATGCTCTCTGAAGGAAGATTTAAAAAAAGACTGTTGTAGATATTAAATTTATTTTTGACCCACTTTTCGTAGGTTTCGATTCGTGCTGTTTGATTCTTCAATTATCTATTTATCCTATTAAGTCTACTTCCGCCCATCATGAGCAGGAAACAACTTGATTTATCTCTGGATGAGTGGATTACAACTTTATTATAACCACCCTAATCCCAGACCAAAAATTAACACAGCCAGAGCATCAATTCCCCAGATTGCTCCTACAGTGATTAGCCTTTTTTTCATGGTAGGCATATCATAGACCCAGAAGGCAACAACAAAAAAGGTGAGATAGCCAAACAGGAATATGAGCCAGGGAGTATTTGCATCCCAAAAGGCCCAATCCCAGGTGAGGGCATCAACGGCATTGAGAAGTATCTCGATAAACACACAAAAAATGGAACCGGCAATAGCTATGAACCATCTGTTAGGCACACCAAGAATTTTATCCTCTTTGTAGGGGAGTAAAAATTTTGTCCATATTATTCCTGATACGGCGAACATAAACATGATCTCAATATTCAGCCCGACGAGGATGAGATATGCCGTATCCCCTGGTGCACACCAGAGTGGAGCCCACCCTGCAAGTTTAAAAATAACTGAGTTCATGATCTCGTTGAACCAGTCCATCCCCCAGAATGCCAAACCAGCTAGAACAGCGATATAATTTTTTTTCTCCATTTCAACGGCATAGACATAAAACACAAATGCCAGTAGTGGAATGACGTACCATTGGAAATTTGAACCATCACGAAGATGGGTCAGCGCTTGTTGCGAAAAGTCACTGGGCATATTGCCTCCCCTCTTAAGAATTTGCCAAGAAATTAACTGTACGGCAATATAGTTAAAGCTCTAAGTGAAGGGATAAGCAATCCTATCCGATTATGAGTGCCTACACTTTTTCCATTCAATAAAGATGAGAGCAGTTAAACCTGTGGCGATAATAGCAAAAGCTACAGCAGGAGGTTGTCCCACCGAAAAAGCGATACCGATTGCTGACATCAAGACAATTAGCATACGGGGGACCAGAAATAATTTGCTCATTCGCCACACAGAAGCGGCGGTGAAGGATACAAAAAGTACGTAGCCACCACCTAATGCCAACGCAACTGGAAGAGAGAGTACATCATGGGGATGACTGATAATTTTCTCGAAACCTATGGCTATACCAATAATGCCACATATGAGAGGGAAATGCATCACGCTGTATGCATCCCTTGCAACACGACCTTGCTCACCTCTCTTTGTTTTTGCGAAATGCTCTTCGAGATGTTCATTAATCCACGAAAAATAGCTCCACCATAACAGGCAGGTAACCAGGACTGCCAGCCCGCCATTGACTAGAAGTGCCTGTGTTCGCTCTTGAATATCGATTGCGCTGGCTGCTACAATGAGGGATTCCCCCAAGGCAATAATCACAATCAGACCGTGACGTTCAGCAAAATGCTTTGGTCTCAATTTGAAACCGTCTGAGCGCCCTCCAATTCCACTTGCCATCAAATCAAGTGCAATGGCTGCCAGCCACCATATAATTCGTTGAGAGGGAGATACCAATGCGCCGCCAATCACAGCAGCCAGACCGGTAATTGAAAGAACTGCGAACATGGTGGCTGCAGATTGTTGGTCTTTATGATTCGAAGTAACTCGAATATACAATCCCAGGCCTAATACTCTGATAATGACATATGGAATGGCGAACCACATCACTTTGTCGCTGAAGGCTTCACTAATAGAAGCTGCCAGGACAAAGGCTACAGCAGTAGCAATCAAGACCCCCATTCTGACTTCAGCAATTCTGGTGTTGGCTGCATTTAAAGCCCAGGTGAATTGTGTCCAACCCCACCAAATCAGCCAGAAGATTAATATGGATTGGACCACACTTATCACACTAAAATGTTCTGCTGTAATGCCAGTGATTCTGGTAATGGCAAAGACAAAAACCAGATCAAAGAAGAGTTCGACAAAATCAGCACCTTGCTCATCAGGTGAAACCAAATGCTCAACTGGGGTTAGTATTTTTTTCATAAGTAATTTTTGCTCTTTCAGGTTGATGTTTAGAGTTGTCCAAATAATAATCTAGAATCTGAATCTTGGAGCTAACCATGTTGATTAAAACTTTGGGAGAGACTTATTCTAGCATATCCATATCCCTATTCCCGGGTTTAGGGTGAATGAAGATCAAAGCCATTAGCCCGCCCAGGAATGTTAGAAGGGAAGCTGTGTAAGCCACTCTATTAAACGCTAAAATAAACGAAGTTTTAAAAAGGTGCTCTACGACTGTCTTCTGGTCATCTGGAAGCGAGGTAGGGACCTCAGCTCCTGCAAATTTTGAAGCTTCCAGCCTGATCTCATTTTTAATCGACTCAGATATTTGCATAAGACCCAGGTTCTTCTCAACGGAATTGTTGAAGTAGAACAAAACAAGGGCCCCCAATAATGCTACAGCAAGTACACCGGCTGCTCTGGCCACAGTATTATTAATCCCCGATGCAATTCCCGCATTATTTGGAGAGACAGCACCCATTACTGCAGATGTCAGAGGTGCAACTGTGATACCCATTCCCACGCCTAGCAGGCAAAAAGAAATAAAGAAGGTTTGCCAATAATCAACTGGACCCTGTGTGATCCCATAAGTTGAAAAAAGAAAAAAACCAGCACTGGCAAACAGGGGTCCTATAATGAGGGGTAATCGAACACCTCTCTTATCCACATATTGTCCCATAAGTGGAGATATACTTGCTATGGAGATAATCATGGGCAACATGGCCATCCCTGCATAAATCTCACTGTAGTTTTGAATCTGGATTAAATTCAAGGGTAAAAAGAACAAAGCACCACCTAGTGCGCCATAGACAAACAGAGTTAACAGATTACCCCCGCTAAATGTGGACGATCGGAATAATTTCAAAGGCATCATGGGATGTTTTGATGTGTACTCTACTCTGATAAATGCCGTCAGAGCTAATATGCCTACAATGAGAGAGGTGATGATTATGGGATTTCCCAGACCTTGTTTGGGAGATTCGATAAGCCCATATGTAATGCCCACGAGACCAAGGGTCACCCACAAAGCACCCCACACATCTAATTTTTTAGCGTCAGGATTGACCGATTCAGGCACCTTGGCCAGCATGGTGATCAATACAATAAGGGAAAGTGGGATGTTAATAATAAATATAATTCTCCACCACCCCATACCGGCTAACCAGCCACCTAAAATGGGCCCAAATACAGCTGTGAGGGCACTAAAGGTAGACCAGAGCCCGATGGCGCGACCGCGACTATCTGATCCAAATTGAGAGCTTAGTATTGAAAGACTGCCCGGCGTCAGTAAGGCTGCACCGACTCCTTGAAAGGAACGGGCAACAATCAATTGAAGTGGGGTTTGGGAGATGCCACAGACAAGTGAGGATAGGGAAAATAAACCGAGCCCCATCAAGAATACTTTATTGCGACCGTACAGATCTCCAAGTGAACCACCGACCAACAATAAAGCGGAGAGAAACAGGGCATACCCATTGATTACCCATAGTAATTGTGTCGCAGAAATGCCCAGGTCCTCTTGAAGAGCAGGAAGAGCAATATTCAGCGCTGTACTGTCTATAAACACCAGACTGGAGGCCAAAATGGTTGCCAATAAAGTCCATTTTTGGGTTGCTGTGAAACGAGATATTTCACCCGATGGAGAGGATTTACCTGTCATAATTTGTTCGGATCGGATAGTTCACCGTCAAGAGTTAAACCTCCCCTGCCCACTTGGTGAAAAATGTATGCCCGCTTACCTCCCACACCTTCGGATATGATTACTCCTGTGAAGTTTCGGGTTTTGCCTTCAGGAAAAAAGCCACAACAGCACTTGTGATAACTCCCATAACCGGTGCAAATATTGTACTCTGAATGATATAATTTTTGAGGTTGAAATATGCCTCTGCATCTGCCTGGGAAGTCAAGTTATTGGCAACTCCATAGGCTATGGCATTCTCAAAATAATGTGGACTAATGACATAAGCGGTAATCAGTTGTCCAAAGGGGCTTAACACACCAACAATAAGTGAAATAACAACTCCACTCATAAAGCCCTCTTTGTATGTCATTTTACCACCAAAATCGGTGGCCCGCTTATTCCTTAAAGCGAACACATAAACTGCGATGGCAATAGGTGCAAAAACGTTGGTATAGGTTGCATGTTTGTCAATATGAGTACTATGAAGACCTGTAAGACGTTCCAGGAGCATCCAGACCAGGGTCACACCCATAAAGATGAGCCCCCATTTTATCTCTGTTTTATATTTCTGCATGATGCCTCCTATTGCCTGGAGTGGATTCCGATGGAATTACCTTCACTATCTTCAAGGATGGCCACAAAGCCATGTTCTCCAATGGCATGTTTGGGCACTAGGACCTTGCCTCCGGCTGCAACCACACGACCTTCCTCCTGAGCACAATCGGCTGAGTTGAAGTAGACCATAGTTCCACCCTTGCCTGGTGAGTATCCATCACTCTTTACCAGTGCGCCAGCTGCATAAAGACCGTTTTCAACTCCAGGGAATCCTAAGAGCTGTTCACCACCAAAACTAAAATCTGTGAACTCCCCACACGCTAATACTGCCATATAAAAATTGACTGCTCTATCCATATCCTCGACATAGATCTCAAACCAACCAACTACATTTGCTTGACTCATAATAGCTCCTTAACTTGAATAAATACATGACTCCAATGGTCACCTATTAATATTCACCTCATTCAGATGAAATACAAGTCCGTTTAGAGTTTCAGCTTTTCAGCGACGATATTTATCAGAAAGACCCACACCATCCAGGATCATTGAAGTGATTTTTTCCAGGCGATTGAGTTTTGTTTCTACTCGTTTTGCGTTAGAAATATATTCAGCATACTCCCGTCGTTTTGAAAGGGTAAATGCATCAAAACTAGAGCGAAATTTTGTATCTGATTTTAAAACTTTCTCAAGTTCTTCAGGGATAATGAGAGGTTTCCTGGTATCTGCCTTGATTTCTTTACCAGACCTATGGTTCTCAATTGCCTCAAGAGTATAGGACCTCACAATGGTAGCATTTATCTCATCAATATGATGGAAGCGCATTTGTCGTTGAGCTTTAGTCACACCCTCCTGGGCATTTACTAAAAGCGCTTTTTCATCTTTGAGTAAAGCACCTTGGTAATACCATAAACTGACAAATGATTTATAACCACCAATACTAACAATGTTCTTTTTCTCATGCATGTAAACAGGACCACCCCACTTGATGGTCTCTTCTAAACCCAGTTCTAACAAAATCTTCCTAAGTTTTGATAGAGCCTCAGCCCATTGGGGTTGATTCTGGATGTATTGTTCAACACTGGTGGCTCTATACATGTTACGACTATTGGGAAGCCAGGAGCTACCTCCCGCGATGGCTCACAAGTTTATTCAGGAAAGTTGATTTTAGTGGCTCAATGGCCATGAGTGCTTTCACCGGAGAGGTTTTTTCAAGTACACTTAATACCCTGCCAAGGGTTCGATGACTAAATCCATCGTAGTCATAAAAGATTAAATCAGAAAGCTTGCCTCGCTCTATTGCCATGTTAGCATATTTATCGAAGCTACTTTCAGGTGTGTAGATTCTTTGTGGGCGTGCCTTCATCGTTGCAGAACCTGTGGTACAATAGGTTGGGCAGACACCGCAACCGAGACAAACCTCTTCATCCCTGGAAGCTTTCTGCTTCTTGCGCCCATTTTTTTCATATTTTACCATCTCAATGGCATCTACTGGACAGGCAGATTCGCATTTTGCACAACCGCTACAGGTTTCCTCATTGATATCCAGAATCCAGCTGGATGACACGATGGCATTGTTCATATCAAAAGTTTTGATGGCCTCCATCATCCCACAACAACAGCCACAACAATTACAGATATAACTCAGATCGTTCTGAACATTGTCTCCCGTCTGAGCTAACCCAGCTTTCTTGCTCATTTCCAGAAGTCTCATGGATTCAGATTCTGAGATGTGCTGAGCCAGGCCATTGTGAACCAGAACATCTGCTGCCCCACCAAATGAGAGACAATTGCTTTGCTCATGGTCACATGCCGTGCCTAAATGTTCAGCTTTATGGCGACAGGCACACAGAGAAACCGCGTGCGAGCTGGCGTTTTTGACTACATGGGATGCGCGATCGTAATCCAGTATTTCAATGTGATCCCCCTGGGGCAAAGATTCTTCTCTGGGTAAAGACCGCCCCACCTGAGTTTGTCCCTCAAATACTGCCCGGCTGAAGCGATCATTCTCCAGCATATATTTTTCAAATAATCGGGCAATTTCGGCCATGGGAGCATCAGGTCTGGAGCGCATAAATGTATATTCAAAAAAACCGATGACCACAGGGGGGAGGGCAACATAACGACGACCTTTATGCTCGATATCCACCACCAGGCCGCGATGGGCTAAATCCTGAATCAGGTCATTCAGCTTGGCTTCATCCATCTTGAGTTTTTCAGCCAATTTGGAGGTACGAGTTGGTATGGTGGGGAAACGACGCACGAGCCGGGCTTCGTCAGGAGTGAATAGAAGTTCTAATATTTTGGTGAAGGTTGGTGATGCAGGTGCGCCTGTGATGTGACGATCAAAACGTTGCTGAAGTAGGCGATAGTCTCGGTGCTCACTGACAATATGTCCCATTGTTCCCTCAAATTGAATTAGCGGATAATATAGGTGCGAAGCGCAACAATATATGCCCTGTTTTTAATTGAAAGAGCTTGGCCTTGGGAGACCTTTTGCTATATTGCTCCACATGAGAGCTGGCATTCATGTGACCCCAAATTCCCCACTCATCTCCGACCTCTCAAAAACAACAACCCTGGCAGGTTATGCCTTAAACCGATGGAAGCTTCACAAGCGCTAGACCATGCATTTTAAGGTGGAACATATCAGTACCAACGCTTTCACACCGGCACTGGCTCTACCAGCAAAACAGTCACCATCTAACTTACAGTCAATTAAAAGAAATATTTGAGGATTCTATGGAAGCGCATCAAGCCAAACATATCATTGTAACAGGGGGTGTCATCTCCGGTCTTGGAAAAGGTATTGCGGCTGCTTCCCTGGGAATGTTGTTGGAGCTAAAGAATAAGAAAGTCACTATCCAGAAACTGGATCCCTACCTGAATGTTGATCCTGGCACGATGAATCCATTTCAACACGGAGAAGTTTTTGTCCTGGATGATGGAACCGAAACCGATCTGGATTTAGGTCACTACGAACGGTTTATTGATGCAGACATGACCAAGGCCAACAACAGTACGGCTGGTAGTATCTACTATGAGGTCCTGGAAAGAGAACGTCGCGGGGATTACCTCGGTGGAACTGTACAAATCATTCCTCATGTAACTGATGAAATCATTAAAAGAATTGAAAAGCCAGAACGAATTGATCCTGATCTTGATGTGGTTATCACGGAAATTGGTGGTACGGTTGGTGATATCGAAAGTCTTTCATTTCTTGAGGCAGTGCGCCAATTTCAACAGGCACGTGGTCGTGAGAATGTCATCATCCTGCATGTTACCCTTATTCCATACATTGAAGCCAGTGAAGAGCTAAAAACGAAACCCAGTCAGCATTCCGTCATGCGCTTAAGAGAAATCGGTTTGCAGCCAGATATACTTTTCTGTCGCACACAGCACGAGCTAACAGATGATGTGAGACAGAAACTAGCCCTTTTCACAAATGTAAAACCCAATGCTGTCATCCAGGGTCTGGATGCAAAATCAATTTATGAAGTCCCCCTCTTACTGCAAAAAGAACACCTTGCTGGTATTGTTATGGAAAAACTCCAGATGGAAAACGTTGAGTCTGATACCTCAAAATGGGAACAATTTGTTCATCATATTTTGAATCCAGAAGATGAAATCACAGTGGCCGTCGCAGGTAAATACACCGCCATGGTGGATGCATATAAGAGCATCATTGAATCCTTTATTCATTCTGGAGTTGACAATCGCTGTAAAGTGAATATTGAATTTGTGGATGCTGAAGATCTTGAGTCCGACTCTGGTTTGGAAAAAGTATTGGGGCATGTCCATGGAATTCTAATTCCCGGTGGTTTTGGCTCACGAGGTATCGAAGGCAAAATTCGGGCGGCTCAATATGCCAGAGAAAAGCAAGTCCCGTTTCTGGGCCTGTGTCTCGGCTTGCAGGTAGCAGTCATTGAATACGCAAGGAATATGATGGGTCTTAGCGATGCAGACTCTGAAGAGTTTTCAGAAACCACTCCTCATCCGGTCATTCACCTCATGCTCTCACAACATCATGTGACCCACAAAGGTGCCAGCATGCGCTTAGGCGCTTATGATTGTGTCCTGAAAGAGGGGACCAAAGCTTTCGAGGCCTACGGTGAAGTAAATGTTTCAGAGCGTCATCGTCATCGCTTTGAGGTGAACAATGCCTATCGAGATCAATTGGAAAAAGCTGGTATGATCATTTCTGGAGCATCCCCGGATGATGAGCTGGTTGAGATGGTTGAAATAGCAGATCATCCTTGGTTTGTTGCAACTCAAGCCCACCCTGAGTTCAAGTCCAGAGTAGCTAAAACCCATCCCTTGTTTAAAGATTTTGTGAAAGCATCACTTCATTTTAAGAATCATTAGGAGCATCAGGCTTTAGATCCAGTTCGATCCTTTTTTAATAAAAAGAAGTCAATTTCACCAAAAATATATTTAATTTAAAGCCTGAACAGCTAACCCAAACTCAGTCGAATTCATCATCTTGTGCCGTTGGGCACCAATATCCAATTATCAAATTCAGGAGTATGTCATGCAGGCAAAGACTGTAGCAAGTTCAGGTCATCGACAGAGATTAAGAGATCGATTTTTCCAAAATGGGATTGAATCCTTCCATGATTATGAAGTCCTGGAGCTCTTACTCACCCTGGCAACGCCCAGGAAAGACATGAAGCCCCAGGCCAAAGAACTTATCCGACGATTTGGAAGTCTGGCTGGCGTATTGGAAGCTCCTACCTCAGTCCTCCTCGATGTAAAAGGGATGGGCCATACAAATGTTTTTGTACTCAAACTTCCCCACGCAGTTGGCCGGAGGTACTTATTTGAACAGGCAAAGGGCAAAGATTATCTGAGATCCAGTAAAACAGTGAGGGATTATCTAACCCATAACTTACGTGAAAGAAATCGTGAGATTTTTATGGTCATCTTCCTGGATGGTCAAAATCAGATTATCAAAATGGAGGAGCTTTTTACTGGATCGCTCACCACTTCGGCTATCTACCCAAGGGAAGTCATTCAAAAGGTCTTGAGCTATGATGCAGCCAGTGTCATTCTGGTTCACAACCACCCCTCAGGTTCACTCACCCCCTCTGGTAGTGACCGGGCTGTGACTAAAAAACTGAAAGTAGCCCTGGCTTCCATTGATGTAGAAATTCTTGATCATCTCATTGTAGGGGGCAACGATTTTTTCTCATTCGCAGATCATCGACTTTTGTAAGATCCCTGAGAAATTTTAATCGCAGCCAATAAAAGCTGGAAGCATATTCAACGTGATGTCCAGTATTGTATCTTCTTATTTTATCTAAACCTACGACTCTACCAAACCATGTTTTATATTGACAATTATTAATTGTGATATATATTCTCATCATTAAGATTCAATGACGACCGGGGAGATTGTTTGAGAAATATATATCTAATTCTATTGGTGGCAGGTTTATCATCTTGTGGTTTGCCCCCCAAAGCGGATTCAAATCCGCACCACTCATCAAGGCGAGCTCACACAGGTAAATACATCACTGAACAGACACATGTTGCCGGTAGTCGCAATCTCTTTGTCCAGCCTGACGGCAAACATTGTCTTAACTCCAGTAAAGCAGTGACAGAATATTTTAATGAGCGCCATCGAGAACGTAATCGAGATGCTGTTTTTATTATTCTCCTTGATGGAAAAAACCAGGTTTTAAATATGGATGAGTTAGGCTCAGAAATCTTCACAGCACCATCAATTTACATGTCGGAAGTGACACAAAAAGCAACCGACATTGAAGCCACCTCTGTGATTCTTGTACAATGCCTCCCCACACGATCATCAACACCCTACAATAACGACCGAGAGCTTTCAAAAAATTTGAAACTGGCTCTTGGAACCATCAATGTGGGCTTGCTTGATCATCTTATTATTGGCCGCAATAAGTGCTTTTCCTTTGCTGACAATCAACTTCTATAAAAGCGAAAATATTATGAGATTTCTTTTAGTTCTGGTGCTCATGCTTAGTCTTATTTCATGCAGCATGCTTCTACCTATCAAAGTTGACAAAGCTGGAGATATCAAGATTAAATCTACTCCAGAGCGGCTGGTTCGTGGTGAATATCTTGTTGAACATGTCGCTGGGTGCGCTGATTGCCATAGCCAGCGGGACTGGTCAATATTTATGGCTCCCTCTATAGCTGGAACACATGGAGCCGGTGGTGAGGTATTCAATGAAGCGATGGGAACTCCTGGGACCATCTATGCTCCCAATATCACGCCTGCAGCACTTGATTCCTGGACAGATGGAGAGATTGTAAGGGCGATTACCTGCGGAGTGAATAAGGAGGGGGTTCCACTTTCTCCTATTATGCCTTATCCTAATTATGCTCGAATGAGTCAGGAAGATATCTATAGTATTGTGGCTTATCTAAGAACGCTGGCTCCTATCGCAAACGAGGTCCCAAAGCGTAAATTGAATTTCCCTTTAAACTTGATCGTCCGCACCATTCCAAAACAGGCTGAGTTTGGTACTCTCCCCTATAAAACTGATGCCATCGCCTATGGGAAATACATGACAAACGCAGCAGGTTGCACAGACTGCCATACACCAATGGAAAAAGGCCAACCAGTAGCAGGGATGGAATTCGCAGGTGGTTTCACCATGGGAATGTTATCAGGCGGTACTGTGAATTCAGCGAATATTACCCCCCATGAAACAGGAATTAAAAGCTGGACGAAAGAGGGTTTCATCCAGCGCTTCAAGGCTTTGGATATTCCTGCAGCGCGTGAAGTCCCTCTGGCAGCGAACCAGGTAAACACCCCCATGCCCTGGACATATTATGCGACGATGCGGGCTGAGGATTTAGGAGCGATCTACGATTATCTGAGAAGCATTCCTGCAATAAACAATACAGTTATCAAATACCCCGAACTGTAAGGACTGGGTTTAGTCTTCTTGCTCTTCTTTCAAAATAATAACTGATTCTAAATCAGGATGGTCACCCCTGATATCAGCATAAAACTCTCGGATAAGATCCATATCCTTCTTGATATCACCAGACGGAATAAATGCCGGGCCTGTCCCAGCTATTTTGTTGGCAAAATCTACATAGCCCAGCAAAAGCGGCACCTGGGCCTTATACCCCATATGATAAAAACCTGACTTCCAATGATCCCTTTTAGCGCGTGTCCCTGATGGAGCCAGAGCAATAATTAAATTATCATTTGCGGCAAAATGATCTGCAATTTGATCAACCACACCATGGGTGCTTCGTCGATCAATGGGAATACCCCCCAACCATTTCATAAACCCGCCAAAAGGTTTTTTAAACAGAGTATGCTTACCCAACCAGGAAATTTTTATACGCATGATAAACATGACTCCCAGGAGATGAATAAAGTCCCAATTACTGGTATGAGGTTCACAAATCAGAATAAACTTACCCTGGGGTGACAGCTCACCCTTAAACTCCCATCCTGTTAGTCGAAACCAGGCCTTTCCCAGCATCAATTTTAAAAAGCCAGATCGTTTATTATTCTTCATGATCTATCTCCCAAAATCATTATTTCGCATTGATCGCCCGGCCAGAAATCCCGTTGACCAACTAGAGGTCAAATTATAGCCACCGGTTTCACCGTTTACATCAATAACTTCACCGGCAAAATATAGGTTTGATGTTAATTTTGATTCCATGGTTGTGGGATCTATCTCCTTCAGTGAAACACCACCAGATGTAACGATGGCACGATCATAAGAATCGTGACCAATGACCTGCATGGGAAATTCTTTCAAGAGCATTCTCAAGCGTTTACGCTCTTCTCCAGTGACTTGATGCAACTTTTTAGCAGGATCTATTTCCAGCAGATCCACAAAAAGGTCGATCATTTTTAGGGGTAAAAGGGATTTCAATAGGCTTCTAAAATTCTGCTTACTATTATTTGATAACTCTCGAAGCAGTCGCTGATCCAATTTTTTGTGATCCAAAGCTGGTTTAAGATCAATTTTAATTTGGACTTCCTTCGTGGACTCCAGCATGGCCACCAGGGTTTCACTTAAGGTCAGAATAATGGGACCTGTCACACCTTTTCGAGTGAACATCATTTCCCCAAACATTTCAGCGACTTTTTTACCTTCATCCCAGATTGAGAGTGAAATATTTCGCAGACTTACACCCATCACCCGTTTTGCAGTGTCACCGGCAGTTAAGACAGGCACCAGAGATGGAGCCGTATCTACAATAGTATGGTCAAAGGCCTTAGCCATGGTGTATCCATCACCCGTTGATCCAGTTGCCGGGTATCCCAAGCCTCCAGAGCATATACACACTTGATCCGCCAGAACTTGCGTCTGGTGTTCTCCCTGTTTCACCTGCAGAACATATTGGCCCCCATCAATTTTTTGAATTCCAGTCACATGTGTTTTCATGGCAATAGGGATATTTAAATCACTTAGTTTTTTTTCAAATGCTACAACAATATCTGTCGCTCGATCACTTTCGCAGAAGTATCGCCCTCCCCTCTCCAGCTTGGTAGGAACCCCCAGATCATTTATGTATTTGAGCAAATCATGATTGAAAAATTGTGAAAACGCATACTTGAGAAAGCGACCTTTTTTTCCAAACCGATTCAGGAAGCTTTGCATGCTCTCCTCGTTGGTGATATTGCAGCGTCCCTTGCCTGAGATACGCAATTTGAGACCCGTTTTGTGCATTTTTTCCAGGATGACTATGCTGTGATTAGGATTGAACGCCTCAACCCCTGCAATGAGACCTGCTGGTCCAGCGCCAATAATGACGGTATTGTAGTGGGGCTCTAGCATATCAAATCATTGCGCCTGCCAGGTTGAAGACAGTTTCCCATAAACGGCCATATCAACAAATTTATCCCATTTGAGAGCATGTTGTTTGAGGACACCTTCTGGTTCCATACCGATTTTTTGCATGACACGTCCAGAAGCCGGATTTCGAGTCATATGACTGGCATGAATCTTATTCAACTGTAGCGTCTCAAATCCATATTTGAGTAATGCCTTCGATGCTTCTGTGGCATATCCATTTCCCCAAAATGGCTTGCCAACCCAGTAACCCAATTCCGCCCGATTAAATCGCTGCATCACCGTAAGACCGACAGCACCAACCAATTTTCCCGAATACAATTCAATCATAGCAAAGACAACTCCACTGCCTGAATTAAATTCTGATTGATGTGAATTCATCCAGGTTTCAGCCATACCATCTAGATAGGGGTGGGGAATATTGAGTGTCATTTCAGCGATTTCAAATGCTCCAGCCAGCTCCTGGATCTTGGGAGCATCAGTTGGGAGGAAACCCCTTAGCATGAGTCGTTCTAGTTTTATTTCTGGATATTTTTTCATGGGATTCTTACCCCCATACTGGTGCTTGCATCATCTGGGCAATATATCGTTATAATAAATCCTGAATCTCCGTTTTAAATTCATTGACCAGGGAAGCCGCAACTGTCTGGCTTGATCCTTCGGCAAAGATACGGACAATAGGTTCTGTATTTGATGCCCGAAAGTGGACCCAGCGATCCTTCCAGCTAATTTTCACCCCATCCTCAAGGTTTGGAACCAGACTGGCATATTTTTCAGCCAAGGACTGGAGGATATCTGCTGGCTGGTATCCCTGAACATTGATTTTGTCCTTAACCATTTCATAGCGGGGTAGATCATCTGCAATTTCGCGTATGGATTGTTTGGTTTCAGCCATAAGCGAAAGAATGAGACCTGAAGCAACAAGTGAATCACGGCCAAGATGAGATTCAGCTAAAATCACACCACCGTTACCTTCACCTCCAATGAGTGTATCTACTTGCTGCATTTTGCGAGCAACGTGAATTTCACCAACAGGAGTTCTTAAAACCCTGCGACCATAGCGTTCAGCCAGATCATCCAGAGCCTTGGTTGAACTTAAGTTGGTAACCAGAGGTCGACGATCATCATCGGCAGCATGGCGGAGGGCGTGGTAAGCAGCCAGCACCAGTGTATATTCTTCAACAAGAGGATTGCCATATCCATCGATGACTGCCAGTCTGTCAGCATCAGGATCAGTAGCGATTCCAATATCTGCTCCCAGGCGACTCACAGTCTTTCTTAGTTCCATAAGGTTTTCAGGGAGAGGCTCAGGGGTATGGACAAAATTTCCATCATTATTGCAGTTAATGGGGAATACTTCACAGCCTATTCGTTCCAGGAAGGCAGGTAGTGCCTCTGACCCGGCGCCATTGATGGCATCAATAACAACCTTCGGTCGCAACTCACGAATCGCATCCACATTTACAAGATCCAGAGCCATCACATTCTCAATGTGCCGCTCAATCCTATCATCTAACTTGGTAACAGAGCCAGTCAACTCAGATACAAGCGGACCAGCCACCTTCACTTTAGCCAATTCGATTTGAAGTTGTCTGTGTTCTTCAGAATCTAGAAACAAACCTTCATCACCTACAAATTTCAGCGCATTCCATTCGATGGGGTTGTGGCTGGCGGTAACGATGATTCCGCCTCTGGCATTCAGGTCTTTTACCATCAGTTGAGCTGTGGGTGTGGGACAGATCCCACAATCAATAATTTCACAACCCAATTGGTTTAAAGCTTTTTCAACGACACCCTTGAACATTTCTCCAGAGGGTCGGCTGTCCTGAGCAATAACGATACGCCCATTATCCATGAGTTGAGCAAAAGCTCTGGTATAAACTTCAACGACCTCTTCATCGAAGCCATCATTGATGATTCCGCGAACTCCTGAGATTCCTGATATTAAAATAGGCATTTTTCCTCCCTGAGGGATACAGCTGATCTAGATCAGTTTGTATCCATATAAATGTTCTATGGTCGTTTTTCCAATGGTAAAAGGCTTGGTATCCTCAAAGATAAATCCCTGATGATTATACCAGTCAATGGCGGGCAGGTTTTCAACCATGACACCCAGCCATACACGATCAACGTTATATTTTTTTCTAGCGTTATTAATTCCATATTGCATCATACGCTTTCCCAGCTTCAATTTTTGATATGATGGTAAAACATAGAGCGATGTGATGAAAAACTGGAGATCCTGTTGATTCCAGTAGGTTTTGCTATATCCTACGATGAATTGGTCAACCAGAGCGACACACCCATCTACTATTTTGGAGTCATACAAATTCTGGAGTTTTGTAAGGGCATAATAAGAATCATGAAATTCTTTCCGATCCTCTTCTGGTACAAATGCTCCGTAGGCATCAGCCCAGGTATCCCAAGCGACCCTTTGAATAGAGGGCAGATCAGATCTACGCCATGGCCGCACGCCATTCTTCATCGAAAAGTGGCCTTAAAGAGAGCGTAGGCCAGCCATGACCAACCTGCAATAAATGCTACGCCACCAATTGGGGTAATTGCTCCAAAATATTTCTTTCCACTGATGGCCAGGATGTAAAGACTTCCCGAGAAAAATAAAATACCAATGATAATCAAGTATCCTGTAATGTTTAACTCTTTGGGGGACATATAATTTGAGAGACCAGGTAGAATCAGGAGAAGCAAGGAGTGAATCGCTTGATAGAAGACTGCTTTTTCCCAGATGCTTTGTCCATAGCTGTCCAGAATATTTTTTAAAGCATGAGCACCGAAAGCACCTAAACCGACGGTTAGGATTCCAAACATAGCACCCATAAAAGCAAAAAAAGTTGCTGGCATCATGCTTCCATGTCTCGGGCTCGTTTTTGACCACGTATAAAGTATTGGAAGAAAATGGAGCCCCCATACATCCTGCGTAGAGTGGCTGCAACCGCCTGGGGTTTCCGCTTTTTCCCAGCTTCTTGATGTTTTTTTATCAGGAGAAATGGATGGCTAAGATTCCAACCAATGGCCATGAGAATTGCGGCCATTCGTTTCCAGTCGCGAATCAATGCCGAGAACACAAAAGCCACGCCTTCAAGGGCGATGCGAGCAGGTAAAATGGCGGCGAGATAGACAAAGGGATAGTTTTTGACTATCATCATCAGATTATTCCGATGATTCAAATACTTTTTCTGGTAACGATCCGGGGGTAAAGTCCAACCTGAATGGTGGAATATTCTGGATTTGGGAGCGTTCACAACCCGCCATCCTGCGTTATGGAATCGCCAGCACAGGTCTATCTCTTCCATGTGGGCAAAGAAATCTTCGTCAAATAAGCCTACATCCTGAAGGGCTGTTCCACGTATCAAAAGGGCAGTTCCACTGGCCCAAAAGATATCTCTCGGTGTATCGTAATAGCCATCATCCTTCTCGGTAGTTGTAAAAATCCGGCCCAGCGCGTAGGGAAAAGCCAGGACATCCAACAACCCACCAACACCTCCAGCATAGTCAAAAACTTCGGGGTTTTGAGCAGACATTATTTTGGGCTGCACAGCTGCAATTTTTGAGTCCATCTCCATCTGCTCAACCAGAGGGCTGATCCAATTCGAGTCATGGGTTGTATCATTATTGAGCACGAGATAATACTCTGATTCAACTTCTCGTAATCCAACATTACACCCACCAGCAAATCCCAGATTTTCAGAGTTCTGAATAACTGTTACATCAGGGAATTCTCGTTGAACAAAGGCAACACTATCATCGGATGATGCATTATCTACTACCACAATTTCCAGATGATTATAATCAGTAGCTTCCAAAGAGCGAAGGCAGGGCTCCAGCACCTCAATTCCATTCCAATGCGGAATAACAACTGTCACTTTAGGGTTATTTTTTTGGTGTGTTGTCATAGCTTTAAAGATACACGGGAGGGATGGTGATTCAAATCATTGTGGATTTAAAAAGATAAATCGACCAGAGATTTTCGGAAAGTGGACCAACGCATCGTTTTCTAAACCAATCAGAACGCTTGTTTTAAGACAAGTATTTGATACTGTTGAATTATTTTGTAAATAAGACGCTCGAAAAGATAAGATGTCAATTGACCACAAAGGGAAGCGAGAGACTTCAATGGATAAGATTAGCGTTCGTGATTTTATGACAAAAGAACTGGTTGTCTTTACTCCTGAAACAGATATCTACACCGCTATAGATGAATTGGTGAAATCTGAAATCTCAGGGGCACCTATTGTAGATGGTGATGGTCGACTCGTTGGTATTATTTCTCAAAAGGATTGTCTACGTACCCTGGCAAATGGTGCCTTTCATAATGCACCTGCAGGTCCCGTCAGCGAATACATGACCGAGGCTGTAATGAGTATTGGTCCGGATATGGACATTTTTACAGTGGCTGACCTCTTCTTGAACAATGTATATCGTAGAATTCCTGTTGTAGAAGAGGATGTGGTCATTGGCCAGATCAGCCGACGTGACATTTTACGTGCAATCCAACACATGATCGGAAGCGCTAAAGCTTAAATTCAATTGCCGGCCTTTGAAGCGGTACACCACAGCATTAAAATTGGTAAAAACTCCTCTTGTCAGGGGCAGGTGTTCAGATATCTTGGCGCCATGATAATTGATACTAATATAGTAATATTAACCAACACAGGAGAGACCCAGTGAAGATCGGTATACCCGTCGAGACAACTTCTGGAGAGACCCGCGTTGCGATGGTCCCCGGAATGGTTACTGCATTTACTCGCTTGGAGCATGAAGTCATCATTCAAAAGAATGCCGGAGCAAGCTCATTCATTTCAGATGAAGAATTTGAAAAGGCTGGAGCCAGCATAGTTGATGATGCAAAATCGCTTTTTGCAGGAGCAGATGTCATCTTTAAAGTTCAGCCACCCAGTGCTGATGAAGTCAAAATGATGCGGGATGGAGCCATATACATGGGTTATCTCGCTCCACTGAGCAATCATGAAACCCTCAATGCCATGAATGCAAAAAAGGTTACCAGCTTTGCCACCGAGTTTATTCCTCGAATTTCCCGGGCACAAAGTATGGATACACTGAGCTCTATGGCGACTCTGGCTGGTTACAAGGCAGTGCTCATTGCTGCTAACCATCTTGGCAAAATATTCCCCCTACTTATGACTGCTGCCGGATCAATTCCCCCAGCAAATACCTTCATATTGGGTGCTGGTGTTGCCGGACTACAGGCTATTGCCACGGCAAAACGGTTGGGCTCTAGAGTGGAAGCATTTGATCCACGACCTGCCGTCGAAGAGCAGGTAAAAAGTCTTGGCGCTACTTTTGTCCACATGGAAGTTCCAGAAGAAAATGTTGAAACAACAGGTGGATACGCGAAACAACAGTCTGATGCATTCCTCATTGCAGAGCAGGAAGCGATTGGCGCACGCTTGCCTAAAGTGGATGTTATTATCACAACTGCTCAGATTTTTGGTAAGGCAGCACCCATTCTCATTACTGAAAAGATGGTTAAAATGATGCGACCTGGTTCTGTCATTATTGATCTGGCCATTGAAGGTGGTGGAAATTGTGAGCTTTCAGAGGCTGGCAAGACTGTGGTTAAACACGGAGTCACCATCGTGGGTACTTTGAATCTACCTGCCACCTTACCTATTAATGGTAGTGGCATGTTTTCAAAAAACCTCCTCAACCTTTTCAAAAACATCTTTCAGAATGAAGACAACTCCCTTGATTTTGATGAAGAAGTCACTGCAGGAGCTTGCATCACTCACGCTGGAGAAATTCAAAATGATCTTGTTAAAAAATCTATAACAGGAGGGAATGCATAATGGAAAGTCTAATTGTATCCATCTATGTTTTCACTCTCGCCGTCTTTATCGGCTTTGAGTTGATTACAAAGGTTCCGCCACTACTGCATACCCCTCTCATGTCTGGTTCAAATGCCATTTCAGGTATCACTGTAGTCGGTGCTCTATTGGCAGCCAATGCCAATAACTGGAAAGTCAGCACCCTCCTCGGAGTTCTGGCCATCGTTTTCGCCATGATCAACGTGATTGGTGGATTTATGGTAACTGATCGCATGCTGGGCATGTTTAGAAAAGATAAAAAGACTGAGAAAGGAGCCTGATGATGATCTATTTAGAACAGTTCACCTATCTCCTGGCTTCAGCACTTTTTATTATTGGATTGAAGTA
>JACKQG010002687.1_pt1 | contig 22808 bp, 24 predicted proteins | sample 8237621 | NCBI WGS metagenome assembly JACKQG01 (sample SAMN15677084, study PRJNA649215) | marine metagenome | biome: marine; feature: Black Sea; material: saline water; isolation source: suspended particulate matter (SPM) from the Black Sea western gyre | collected 2013-06-09/2013-06-10 | depth... | reverse complement strand
TTAATCACGAAACTAAAGATCCAGAAATTGACGAAAAATTAAATTTAACACTTAACAAAGCTCAAAAAAGAACAGTCAATTATGCACTTAGCAATACTTTTGGTTTTGGGGGGCATAACGCATCAGTGGTATTTAAAAAGCATCAATAATTAATGTATTAAAAACAATATTATCAAGACTTGCTTTTTTTAAAAAAGAAGACCGGTTTTTATTTTTGCTATTAGGCTACCATACAAAAAAAGAGCTTTATAAAACCGCATTTATTCATAAATCATTTGATCACCTAAATCACAATGAGCAATTAGAGTTTTTAGGGGACTCTATTTTATCATCAATAGTAGCTGAGTTGTTATTTTTAGAAAACCCCAAAAAAGAAGAAGGGTTTTTGTCTCAAAAAAAAGCAACAATCATAAGCAGAAAACACTTAAATCTAGTTGGAAGAAAAATTATCCCGGAAAACAAAATAAAGAGCTATTTAAATCCTCTTCCATTAAGTGTTTTTGGAAATATACTAGAGGCTATAATTGGGGCAATATATATTGATAAAGGCATGAAGCAGGCAAGAATCTTTGTACTAAAAAACATATATAATTCAGAGTTTTTGGAGGAGCTATCAGATATAGACTTTAAAAGTAAGTTATTAAAATATAGTCAAAAAGAAAGAGTAGAAATAGAATATAAAGTAGAGAAACAACAGGGTTTAGATCATCAGAAAGAGTTTTTGGTGGCAGTATTTTTAAATGGTAAAAAAATCACAGAAGCAATGGCAAGCTCTAAAAAGGAAGCAGAGCAGATGGCTGCCAAAAAAGCAATTAATAGCTTATTTTAGCATTCATGAAAAAATACCACACATTAGATTGTGCTCATGATTATGACTTTGTGGTTTTAGCTATTAATAGTCATAGTAAGGCCTACAAATTGTGTTGGACTTTAAACCAAGCCCTTGGTCTAAATTTTGAAATAACAGAGAATCATATTATTAATGAAGATCTTATTTTTTCTAGATTTAAATCAGAAAATAGCGATGGAGGTATTTTAAACTTGCTTTCAAATCGATCAAAAAAAGGGCATATGATTCCTTCCCAAAAAAGCGTAAACTATTTTTTGATTATAAATCAAGAGTATTGGATAGTTGAAAAATATGATTTTTTAAGTAAATTAAGAGCAATAAATGATATACTTTTGGTGTTTGAGTTTGAGTTGGATAAAGAAAAAAATAGCGACAGATTTATAATACATGATAAGAAAAACTAAAATAATAGCAACAATTGGTCCGGCAACATCTTCCAAAGAGATGTTAAAAGCACTTATACAAAAAGGAGTAACAGTGTGCAGGTTAAATTTCTCTCATTTACCTCACGAAAAAGCAAAAGAAATTATTTCTAGCATCAAAGAAATAAATCAAGAATTGCATGCGCATACGGCAATTTTAGCCGATTTGCAAGGGCCAAAAATTAGAGTGGGCGATTTTGAAAAGCCGATAAATTTAAAAAAGGGAGCAGAAATAGTATTTTGTTCAAAAAAGAAAAAAGGCACTATTTATATTGATTATAATGATTTTGCAAAAGACGTTAAGCCCAAAGATAGAGTACTTTTAGATGATGGAAAATTAAGCCTAGAGGTTGTTTCAACAAACAAGAGGGATACCGTTGTTTTAAAAGTTGTTTTTGGGGGGCTTTTATATTCAAGAAAAGGGGTTAATCTTCCAAATACAACCATCTCACTCCCATGTCTTACTAAAAAAGACATGAATGATTTAGAGTTTATTTTAACTCAAAAAATTGAATGGGTTGGACTTTCTTTTGTAAGAAAAGCGCAAGACGTTAAGGATCTTAAACAGATAATTAATAGTAGCAATTCGCTCCACAAAGTAATTGCTAAAATTGAAAAACCAGAAGCAATAAAAAATATTGATTCCATAATTGAGGCTTCTGACGCCATTATGGTGGCTAGAGGGGATTTAGGTGTTGAGGCCCCTCCACAAAAAGTTCCTGTTTATCAGAAAATGATTGTCAATAAATGTATAGCTAATTCAAAACCAGTGATTATTGCTACACAAATGTTAGAGAGCATGACGAATAACTCAACAGCAACAAGAGCAGAAGTTAATGATGTGGCTAACTCTGTAATTGATGGGGCTGATGCCTTAATGTTAAGTGGAGAAACCTCTGTTGGAAAACACCCCTTAAAAGTAGTGGATACCATGCGAAACATTATTAGAGATATTGAATCTAGCGAGCACAGTATTTCAAAAAACGTAGAAACCAAAGAATTAAAATATGATGATAGATTTCTTACAAATGCTATATGTTTAAATGCTGTACAAATCGCCAAGCAAACAAAAGCCAAAGCCATCATTACAATTACCTATTCTGGATTTAATACTATAAAAGTTTCGAGTTTTAGGCCTCAAGCATTTATCTACGCTTTTACTAATAATCACGCTATTTTAAACACCCTAAGTTTAGTATGGGGAGTTCAAGGATTTTATTATGAGGGAGCATCAACAACTAGCCAAACAATAAAAGAAACCAAAGAAATTTTAAAAAAGCAAAAATACCTAAGAAAAGGAGATTTGGTTGTAAATATAGCCAGTATGCCAGCTAGAGAAAGGGGGACAACAAATATGATGAAAATCAGCAAAATTTAAAAAAAATGATAAACACTAAATTATTAGCAGAGATTTGTGAGGTGGCTGGAGCTCCAGGGCATGAACAAAGAGTAAGAAAAATTGTGTTAAGAGAAATAAAATCTTTAGTAGATGAAATAAAAATTGACAACATGGGAAATGTTGTGGCTATAAAAAAGGGGAAAGAGAGAAAAAAAGTGATGATAGCCGCTCATATGGATGAGATTGGCTTTATAGTTACTCATATTGATGATAAAGGATTTATCTACTTTCACACTCTTGGAGGATTTGATCCTAAAACACTTACTGCTCAAAGAGTAATTATTCATGGGAAAGAAGATGTAATGGGGGTAATGGGAGGAAAACCCATTCATTTAATGAATGCGGCCGACAGGGCTAAAGTTCCAGCAATTAGTGATTATTTTATAGATACAGGTAGACCAAAAAAAGAGTTGGATAAATTAATTTCAGTTGGCGATACCATAACAAGAGAAAGGGCATTGATTGAAATGGGCGATTGTTTAAACTGTAAATCGCTAGATAATAGAGTTTCTGTTTTTATTTTAATTGAAATGTTGCGTGAGATGAAAAGTAAACCTCCTTATGATGTTTATGCAGTGTTTACCGTCCAAGAGGAAATAGGAATTAGGGGCGCAAATGTTTCTTCTATGGAGATAAATCCTGATTTTGGATTTGGTTTGGACACTACTATTGCTTGGGATACTCCAGGGAGCACTAAGCAAGAACAAGTTTCAGCACTTGGAGATGGGGCTTGTATTAAGGTGATGGATTCTTCTACCGTATGTGATTATCGTATGGTAAAATACATGAAGGAAATAGCCAAAAAGAAAAAATTAAAAACCCAATTGGAAATTTTACCAGCAGGAGGTACCGATACTGCAGGCATACAAAGAATGAACCCAGGAGGCAGTATTGCTGGGGCAGTTTCTATACCAACAAGGCACATACACCAAGTAATTGAAATGGTCCATAAAGAAGATGTAAGGGGTGCTATTGACCTGCTAAGACACTCCGTTGAAAATTTACATACTTACGATTGGAGTTTTAGGTAATTAAAACAGATAAATTATAAGAAAACTACCTCAAAAGGTGGTTTTTAGGTTATTAGAGAATCCCTAAGCCAATAGCAATAGCCATTAGCATGATCATTATTGCAACAGTAATTTGCACAAATTTAGTAGTGATTTTTTTCAGTAGTTTTTTACCAATTAAAGCGCCAGCAAATGCAGCAAGCACAGCAGCTAAAACAAGATTTATGTTTTCTTCTATTCCCATAGAGGTGTATTTTGTAAAATAAACCGAGACTCTTGAAATGTCAATAACAGATGAAATCATCACTCCAGTAGCAATAAAACTCTCTTTACTCAATCCGTACTTAATTAAAAAAGCACTTCTTAGCGCCCCTTGATGACCTGATAGTCCCCCCAAAAACCCACTAATAACACCACCAATAAATAATTTGTTTTCAGCAAATTCTAATTTTTTGAAAAAAGGCATTAACTCCAAAAATGCAAAACCAAACATTAAAAAGGAAACCACTACTTTTATAGGAGTTATTACAAATTCTTTCCCCCCAAGAGCATAAACATACCACCCATTAGTTTCGGAAAAGGACATTAATAACTGGGCACCAATAAGCGCACTAATTACAGCAGGAGCCCCAAATTTCAGCACAATTCTCCAATTTGCTTCTTTACCCAACAAGCACATTTTAAAAAAATTATTTAAAAGATGAACAACTCCCGTTAGGGCGATTGCCATTTCAAGTGGAAAGAAAAGAGCAAAAACAGGCATTAGGATAGTTCCTAAACCAAAACCAGAAAAAAAAGTGAGTAGTGATGCTAAAAATGCCGCTAAGCAGATTATTACTATTTCCATCTAAATTAGATGCTTTTTGCAAATTGGCTTAAGAAACGCACATCATTTTCAGAATACAATCGCAAATCAGATACTTTAAATTTCAATTGAGCAATTCGTTCAATTCCCATTCCAAAGGCAAAGCCTGTATATATTTCAGGATCAATCCCAGAAGCTTTTAACACATTTGGATCCACCATTCCACAGCCTAAGATTTCTAACCATCCGGTATATTTACACACATTACATCCCTTTGCATTGCAAATAGTACAAGATACATCTACTTCAGCGCTGGGCTCTGTAAAGGGAAAATAAGAAGGTCTCAATCTTATTTTTGCTTTTTCACCAAAGAAGGTTTTAGCGAAATAATCTAAGGTTTGTTTTAAATCTGCGAAAGAAACATTCTTGTCGATATACAAACCTTCAACTTGATGGAAAAAACAATGTGCTCTTGACGAAATAGCTTCATTTCGATAGACCCTTCCAGGAGAAATTGTTCGAATAGGTGGGCTATTATTTTCCATATACCTTACCTGAACAGATGAGGTGTGTGTTCTAAGTAGTATATCTGGATTGGTTTGAATAAAAAAAGTGTCTTGCATGTCTCTTGCAGGGTGTTCTTCCGGTAAATTAAGAGCAGAAAAATTATGCCAATCATCTTCAATTTCTGGCCCTTCTGAAACCGTAAATCCAATGCGGTTAAAAATAGCCACAATCTGATTTCTAATAAGCGAAATAGGATGGCGACTTCCTAAATTATTTAAATTTACAGGTTTTGTAAGATCTATTTTTTCTGCTGATGAAGTGGTTTCAAAACTTCCTTTAAAGCCATCAATTTTTGCCTGAGCATTCTGCTTTAATATATTTATTGCTTGTCCAAACTCTTTTTTGCTTTCATTTGGAACACTTTTAAAGGCATCAAAAAGGGCATTCATCTCACCTTTTTTTCCTAAAAATTTTAGCCGAAATTCTTCTACTTCTTTTTCGGATTTTGGGCTAAAAATTTCTACTTCTTTCAGTAAGTTTTTAACTGTTTCTAACATTGTAATAATTTGTATATCTTTACCAAACCAATTACAAAGAAACAATAATTATGCTAAATAGAATTTTTAAAACAGTATTATTAGGCACTTTTGCTCTAGTAATCTCGACTACATTTATTGCCTGTGAAAAAGCTAATGACACAATAGGTATAATTATTGTAAAAGATTCTAATGGCAATACTGTTTCTGGAGCTACAGTAGTTTTACATCAAGATGGAGTAATAAGCCCTCAAGGAAACAGCTCTAACCCGGAATTAAGAAAAACAGATGTAACGGATGCCAATGGCAGGGCAGAATTCACTTATGAGCTAGAAGCAATTTTTCAAGTTGCTGTAGAAAAAATAGATGGAAATAATATTTATAACGGATCTAATATTATCAGGCTGCTAAAAGAAAAAACAGTAACTCAAGTTGTGGAAATTAATTAAGGTAGCTTATAATAGCTTCCTTTATTAAGTTTTGTTGCTCTTTTTCCGATAAATTCTGCAAAGCCTTTAGCTCTATATAATGAGGCCATCCATCCTTATCAATACTATCAAATTTATAATATCCATAATTACTTAGTAATTTACAGGTTGCCACATGCAGGACATTGATTTTCTCTTCCCGATCAAATCTTTTTATCCCAAAATTCAATTCTTGGACTCCAATTAAATACAAAATACCTTTTAAGGACATTTCGTCATCAAATTGTTTTTCAAGCTTTGCAATAAGCGCTTCCCATTTTTTCTCCAAATCTTTCATAAAACAAATGTAAAGGTTTTTTAATATCTTTAGCCGGATGAATTATTTAGATATTATTATTGCGATTCCCCTAATTTATGGGATGATAAAAGGATTTTCAAATGGGCTAATAAAAGAAATAGCAAGTCTTTTGGGCCTACTTATTGGAGTTTATGTTGCAATTAATTTTTCCTCTTATTTAACCCCTAAATTTACCGAATTTTTAAAGGGTTATGAAAAGTTTGCCCCAATTATTTCTGTCGTAATACTTTTTATTGTAAGTGTTATGAGTATAAAAATACTCGGGTATATTATTGATAAATTCATTAAGGCTATGGCCCTTGGGTTTATCAGTATATTGCTTGGAGGGGTTTTCGGATTTTTTAAAATAGTTGTAATTTTGAGCTTCTTACTCTCATTAACAAATGAGCGTGATTTTATTGACAAGCAAACTCAACAACAATCCGCTTTTCTACCCCCACTGAAAAAAGCTTCCAAAATAATTATGCCCGAAATAAATAAGAACAAGGAAATTATTATAGAAAAGGCTAAAAAAAGCACAGAAAAACCATTAACTGATAATACAGACACTAAAAAATAATTGTGTATAACATTCCCACTTAAAAAGAACCAGAAGTCTCTCTTTTGTATTTTAGTAAAATTATGCACCACGAAATTATTTTAGAAACAGCGCGCTTAATCTTACGCAAAAAAGCAGTAGAAGATGCGCCGTTTTTGTTAGAATTAAATTCAAATCCATTGGTGACACAATACACTGGTGATGGTGCTTTTCGAAATTTAAAAGCGGCTGAAGATATTGTGAAGTTTGTGATTGCTCAGTATGAAAAAAATGGTTACGGTCGTTGGTTGGTTTCCGATAAAATAACTGGAGACCCTTTAGGTTGGTGTGGTTTGAAATTACATGATGGCACCCAGGAAACAGATTTAGGCTATCGATTTATGCAAAAATACTGGGGCAAGGGCTATGCAACTGAAGCTTCTTTAGCGTGTATTGATTATGGATTTAAAATTTTAAATCTAAATCGCATTATTGGAAATGCAATGAAAGAGAATGTAGCGTCTATTAAGGTCTTTAAAAAATTAAGTATGATTTATTTTGACGAAACCTTGATTGATGGGGTCTCTTTAGTGAAATATGAAATAAAAAAACTAATCTAGAATAGCAACAACACCAGGAAGTTGTTTCCCCTCTAAATATTCAAGCATAGCACCACCGCCAGTTGAAATATAAGACATTCTATTCTCAAAATTAAATTTTTGTACAGCCGCAACAGAGTCGCCCCCACCAACTAATGAAAAAGCACCATTTTCAGTTGCTAAACAAATCGCCTCTCCAATTTGTTTGGTTCCATTTTCAAATTTTTCCATTTCAAAAACCCCCATTGGCCCATTCCAAATTATTGTTTTAGAGCGACTTATAATATCAGAAAAAAGAGCAATACTTTTTGGCCCGATATCAAGCCCCATAAAATTGTTTTCTATATTGGCGATATTGCTTAAATGAGTATTTGCACTATTTTTAAAAGCATCTGCATTTAGAGAGTCGGTTGGCAATAGTAAATTAACTCCTTTACTTTTTGCTTGATCAATTAGTTGTTTGGCTAAAGCCACTTTCTCGTCTTCAACTAATGATTTGCCAATCTTTCCTCCCATTGCTTTTGCAAAAGTATATGCCATTCCCCCACCAATAATTAGATTGTCTACTTTATCAAAAAGCGATTTTATAACATCAATCTTTCCGGTAATTTTTGCCCCCCCAATAATTGCGGTAAATGGTCTTTTAGGATTGCTTAATGCTTTTTCCAAGCAGGTTACTTCTTTGGCAAGTAAAAAGCCAAAATATTTATTCTTTGGAAAAAACTTAGCAATAATGGCAGTTGAAGCGTGAGCCCTGTGGGCTGCCCCAAAAGCATCATTAACATAAACATCCCCAAGCTCTGCTAATTTTTTTGCAAAAGCCTCATCTCCAGTTGTTTCTTCAGTATAAAACCTTAAGTTCTCTAAAATAAGTACATCTCCATTATTCATCTTTGCTACATCAGCAGTAGTATTTTTTCCAATACAATCACTGCTAAAAGCAACTGGGCGCGCTAATAACTTGGAGAGGTGTTTTACAGTATTTTTTAAAGAGAATTTTTCTTCAAATCCATTTTTAGGCCTCCCCAAATGCGACAGGATAATAGCCATTCCCCCATCATCAATAACTTTTTTAATAGTTGGTAATCCAGCAACCATTCTACTGTCGTCAGTAATATTTAGATTTTCATCTAAAGGGAGATTAAAATCGACTCTAATTAAGACTCTTTTCCCTTTCAGAGATACTTGGTCAATAGTATTCATGTTGCAAAAATAAAATAAATACTAAAATTCAGCACATTTTATTTACATTTGACATAAAGAAATTGTAGATGCTGTTTAAAGAAATTCCTGGAAATAATGCAGTTAAAAAGCAGTTACTTAGTTCGGTAAAAAATAATCGTATAAGTCATGCTCAGCTTTTTTCAGGCAATAGTGGTAGCGCAAAACTAGCACTGGCTTTTGCCTATGCTAGGTATCTGAATTGTGACAATAAATCAGATCAAGACTCTTGCGGAAAATGCCCTTCTTGTCTTAAATACAATACTTTATCTCACCCAGATCTTCATTTGATTTTTCCAGTTTTAAAATTAGGTCAGGCAAATGTTGCTGTTAGCGATAACTTTGTTAATGTGTGGCGGGATTTTATATTGAAAAATAGTTATGGATCTTTAAATAGTTGGATTGATAGCTTTGGAATAGAAAATAAAACAGGGGAAAAAGGCTCTATTTACAAAGATGAAGCAAATTCAATTCATAAAAAGTTAGCATTAAAGAATTTTGAAGCGCCTTACAGAGTTGTTTTAATATGGATGCCCGAGCAAATGAACACAGAGGCCTCAAACAAATTGCTTAAACTTTTTGAAGAACCCCCTTTTGGCACGGTATTCCTATTAGTTTCAGAAAAGCCCAGCATATTACTGCCAACGATAATCTCTCGTTTACAAAAAATACACATATTTGATTTTAGCACTGAGGATATGACAGAGTTTTTTAAAAAAGACAATTTAAGTATTGAAAGAATAAAACAACTTAGAAATCTTACAGATTCAGATTTAGGAAAAATGATTCAACTAGTAGAAGAGGATATTCAAGCAATCGACTTATTTGATGATTTTTCATCATGGATGAGGCTTACATATAAAACGGATGTGGTTAACATTTCCAAATGGGTTGATTCCATTTCTACTATGGGGAGAAAGCATCAAAAGCTGTTTTTGTCATATGCAATAAAAATGATAAGAGAATGTCTAATCTTTAACTTTGCTAATAAGGCTCTTTTAAAAACGAATGAAAAAGAGTCTGATTTTATTTCAAAATTTGCTCCATTTATTCATGAGGATAATAGTATAATAATTATTGAGGAATTAGAAAAAGCGGTAAAAGCAATTAACAGAAACGCAAATGCTAAAATGTTACTTTTTGAGTTATCTTTACAAATGATTAAATTTTTAAAAGTTAAACGTAAATTTGCAATTAATTAAAACTATAATATGAGTTGTGGAACCGGAGGTTGTAGTACGTGTGAAGTCTCAGAAAACAGGGGCTGTGGAGTTAGCTCTGTCTTTGATTGGTTATATCAAATTGATGGACCAAAAACAGACAATTCCAATTTAGTAGAAGTTCAGTTTAAAGGAGATAGAAAGGATTTTTATGTAAATGTTGAAAATATTGAATTAAAACATGGAGAAATTGTTGCTGTAGAGGGCGAAAAATCTGGGCATGATATAGGAAAAATTACCATGATTGGCGAATTGGTTGCTCTTCAGATAACTAGAAAAAAAAGAGATACCGAGAAAGAGCCTTTAAAAAACTTATATCGAATTGCTACTGAAAATGACAAGAAAAAATGGAAGTCAGCAATTGAAAATGAAGACAGCATATTAGAAAAAGCAAAAAGAATAATTGAAGATTTTAAACTTGAAATGAAACTTTCAAATGTTGAATTTCAAGGAGATAATTCAAAAGCAACTTTTTTTTATACCTCAGATAAACGTGTTGATTTTAGAGAGTTAATTAGAGAATATTCAGCTCAATTTAGAGTAAAAGTTGAAATGCGACAAATCGGGGCCAGACAAGAGGCCGCAAAAATTGGAGGCCTTGGAAGCTGTGGAAGAGAACTTTGTTGTTCTACATGGATGACAGAATTCCCCGCTGTTTCTACATCAGCAGCTAGGTACCAACAATTGTCAATAAATCCCCAAAAAATATCAGGACAGTGCGGTAGACTAAAATGCTGTTTAAATTTTGAGCTTGATGGATATACAGAGGCCTTAAAAGATTTCCCAAGTTCAACCTCACAACTTAAAACCAAAAAAGGAACAGCAAAATTTGTAAAGCTTGATGTGTTCAAAAAAGTTATGTTTTATTTTAATTCTGAAGACCCAACATCTGAGCTATTAGAAATCCCTACTGATGGGGTTAGGCAGATAATAGAGTTGAATACAAAAGGAGAGATCCCAGAAAGTTTTGACCAGTTTAAAGCTGATGAAACTGTTATGGAGCCTAGTTTTAATCCTGCAATGGGTCAAGATAGCATCAATAGATTTGATAATAAAAGCTTAAAAAACTCAAGAAAACGCCCAGAAAGAAGAGAAAATTTCAAAAAAAATAAGATTAAAGCCACTCAAAGAAGAGAATCTCAAAAAGATAATGGGCAAAAAAATGCGTAATTATTCTCTAGTTTTTTTTTGGGGAATTTTAATTTCTTGTGGTAATACTACATATGAGAATTACCATTCTTTTAATCATAATGGATGGAACACGGATAGTATTGCAAGATTTAAATATACTATTACCGATACAACAAAAAAGTATGATTTGAGCTTAAAGATTAGGCATACTGTTGATTATGAGTTTCAAAATTTATTTATTTTTTTAGAAGAGGCAAACAAAGACACTATTGAAATAATTTTAGCAAATAAAAATGGACAGTGGCTGGGATCCGGCATAAGTGACGTTAGAGAATTTGAATATGTTTTTGCTAAACAAAGGACTTTTGCTAAAAAAGGAGATTATGAGTTAAGTATTGAACAGGCCATGAGACATGCATCTGTGCACAAAATTGTTAATTTAGAAAATATTTTAGATATAGGATTAATAGTTTCCGAGCACAATGACTAGAAAAAATAAAATCTTATTATGGGGAATTATTTTAAGTCCGTTTATAATCCTTTTTGGTTTGGTGCAACTAACAGCACTTGGGTTGTTTGGTGATTTACCAGCCTTTGACCAGTTAGAAAATCCAAAAAACAATTTAGCAACAGAAATTATTTCAGAAGATGGGGTAGTTTTAGGAAAATATTTTTTTGAAAACAGAAGCTGGGCAAGACATGATGAATTGCCACAGAGTTTAATAGATGCTGTATTAGCCACTGAAGATGTTCGATTTAATAAGCACTCAGGAGTTGATGCTAGAGCATTAGTAAGAGCAATTTTTGGAATTTTTATAGGCAAAAGCAGTTCAGGAGGGGCTAGTACAATTACTCAGCAATTGGCAAAAATGTTGTTTACAGACCAACCAAGCTCTGGATTAGGTAGGGTGATGCAAAAATTAAAAGAATGGATTATTGCAGCTCAACTTGAAAGGCATTACACAAAAGACGAGATACTACTAATGTATTTAAACAAGGTTGATTGGGTAAATAATGCGGCTGGAATAAAGTCAGCGGCACAGGTTTATTTTAATAAAAAGCCGATAGATTTAAAATTAGAAGAGTCAGCCGTTCTTGTTGGAATGCTAAAAAACCCAGCACTATACAATCCAAATAGAAGAATGAATCTTACTCAGCAAAGAAGAAATGTCGTTCTCTCTCAGATGAATCGGTACGATTTTATTTCAGATTCGTTATTTGACACATTAAAATCGTTACCAATAATATTGGACTTTAAAATGGCGAGCCATAATGAGGGGCCCGCTCCTTATTTAAGAGAATATTTAAGAGAAGAGCTAAAAAAATGGTGCGCTAACCATACAAAGAAAGATGGATCCAACTATAATGCTTATACTGATGGTTTAAAAGTACACACAACAATTAATTCTCGTTTACAGCAGTTTGCGGAAGAGGCAATGAAAGTGCATATTTCGTCTTTACAAAAAGAGTTTTATAAGCACTGGAAAGGATTTGAAAAAGCCCCCTATCCTAGTAATTTTAATTGGGAACAAATTAATAAAATTATTGACCAGGGGATGAGAAGATCTGATCGCTATATAAAGCTTAAAAAAGCCGGAAAATCAGAAACAGAGATAAGAAAGATTTTCAAAACTAAAATTCCCATGACGTTATTTTCTTGGGATGGGGAGATTGATACCATACTATCTCCTAGAGATTCTATAAAATATAGTAAGTTTTTCATTCATTCAGGAATGATGAGTATGGACCCCAAAACAGGACATGTAAAGGCGTATGTAGGAGGAATAAACTATAAGCACTTTAAGTATGACCATGTTAAGTTGGGGAAGCGCCAAGTGGGATCTACCTTTAAACCCTTTGTATATGCTTTAGCCATTCAAGAAGGATTTTCCCCTTGCTCTGAAGTTCTAAATATTCCTGTTGTTTTTGATAAAGAAAGCTGGGGTATTCCTGAGAATTGGATTCCGCAAAATTCGGGAAATGAGTTTGCTAATACCTGGGTTACCCTAAAGTCTGGGCTGGCAAACTCTATCAATACTATTACCGCCTCTCTTTTGAAGGAATTAGGGGCTCATGCAGTAGTTGATATGGCTAAAAAGATTGGAATTCAATCAGACATTTCTCCTGTCCCTTCCGTTTGTTTAGGGGTTTTTGATTTATCGGTTTACGAAATGGTAGGAGCCTACTCCACTTTTGTAAATAAAGGAATTTGGACAGAGCCAATTTTTATAACTAGAATTGAAGATAAAAATGGAGTTATTTTGGAAAGCTTTAGTCCAAAAACTCAGGAAGCAATGAGTGAAGAAACAGCTAATGTAATGGTGAAAATGCTACAAGGAGTAGTTGATGGAGGAACTGGAAGTCGGCTTAGGCACAAATATGGATTTACAAATCAGATGGGAGGAAAAACGGGAACTACACAAAACCAGTCAGATGGTTGGTTTATAGGAATAACGCCAAAGTTAGTTACAGGAGTTTGGACTGGTTGTGATGATCGTGCGGCGCATTTTAGAACAGTTCTTTTGGGACAAGGAGCTCATATGGCCTTACCTGTTTTTGGTGAATATATGAAAAGGGTATATGCTGATACTGCAAAATCGGGTATTTTGCCAGTTGGTTTTGATATTCCTATAGAGATTAATGAAAAATTTAATTGCGTAAGTAACTCGCAAATTACAGAGAATAATGAATTTGATTAATATTTTTTGAGAGATGATAAATAAAGTAGTGAATAATATTGAGGAGGCGCTAGAGGGAGTGCAAAGCAATATGACTTTTATGTTTGGAGGCTTTGGACTATCTGGGATTGCTGAAAACGTTATTATTGCCCTTTCAAAAAAACAAATTTTCGGACTTACTTGTATTTCTAATAATGCTGGAGTTGATGATTTTGGCTTAGGGCTTTTATTAAAAAGAAAGCAAATCAAAAAGATGATTTCATCATATGTAGGAGAGAATGCAGAATTTGAAAGACAAATGCTTTCGGGTGAGTTAGAGGTAGATTTAATTCCACAAGGCTCTCTAGCAGAAAGATGTAGAGCAGGAGGGGCGGGAATTCCCGCATTTTATACTCCAGCTGGCTTTGGAACTGAAGTTGCGAAAGGGAAAGAAGTAAGAGAGTATAATGGGAAGCCTCATATTTTGGAATCGGCATTAACGGCTGATTTTGCTTTTGTAAAAGCATGGAAAGGAGATACAGCTGGGAACTTAATTTTTAAAGGAACTGCTCGTAATTTCAATCCTCTTATGGCTATGGCAGGAAAAATTACTGTAGCTGAAGTAGAGGAATTGGTTCCAGCAGGAGAGCTAGATCCTAATCAGATTCACACTCCAGGAATTTTTGTCCAAAGAATTCTTCAAGGAGAAAAATACGAGAAGAGAATAGAACAAAGAACAGTTAGAAAAAGAGAGTAATGGCTTTAGATAAAAATCAAATAGCTCAGAGAATTGCCCAAGAATTAGAGCACAATACCTATGTGAATTTAGGAATAGGAATACCCACTTTAGTTGCTAACTACATTCCTAAAGGTATTGATATTGAATTCCAGTCGGAAAATGGGCTTTTAGGTATGGGACCTTTTCCTTTTGAAGGGGAGGAAGATCCAGATATGATAAATGCTGGAAAACAAACTATTACTACTATGCCAGGGGCCGCTATTTTTGATTCTGCCACATCTTTTGCAATGATTAGAGGCCAGCATGTTCACCTTACCGTTTTGGGGGCTATGGAAGTTTCTGAAAATGGGGATATTGCCAATTGGAAAATACCAGGGAAAATGGTTAAAGGAATGGGAGGGGCTATGGATTTAGTGGCCTCAGCCGAAAACATTATTGTAGCCATGATGCACACCAACCATGCAGGAGAAAGTAAGATTCTTAAAAAATGTACTTTGCCAATTACTGGAGTAAATTGCGTAAAAAAAATAGTTACTAATTTAGCGGTTTTGGAAGTAACAAAAAAGGGCTTTAAACTTTTGGAAAGAGCCCCAGGAGTTAGCGTTGAAGAAATTATAAAGGCAACTGAAGCCGAATTAATTATTCAAGGAGAAATTCCTGAGATGGGATTCTAAGAACTCGATTAATTGATTGGGCTAAGAAACTTTTACTCCCTTACTTTCCAAATGTTTTTTAATGTCTTCTAGTTTCCCTTCAGGTATGGCATCTATTAATTTTTTAGTATAATCAGTGCCCGGCTTATTGCAAATTTGGTCGGCATCACCCATTTCTTCAATTTTTCCCTCTTGCATAACAACCATTCTATCACTCATGTATTTTACCACAGAAAGGTCGTGAGAAATAAAGATATAAGTAAGCCCAAACTCTTGTTTTAGTTCGTTAAGCAGGTTCAATACTTGGGCCTGTACCGACACATCCAAAGCAGAAACCGATTCGTCACAAATGATAAATTTTGGGTTTACGGCTAATGCCCTTGCAATACCAATTCTTTGTCTTTGTCCCCCAGAAAACTCATGTGGATATCTGTAAAAGTGACTAGGGTCTAAATTTACTCTTGAGAGTAATTCTTCCACTCTTTTTTTACGCTCATCATCATTAGCTAAAATACCATGTACTTGCATGGGCTCCATAATTGCATTGCCAATTGTCATTCTTGGATTTAAGGAAGAATAGGGATCTTGAAATATAATTTGAACTTCTTTTCTAAAAGCTCTAAGCTCCTTTGCATTCATTTTTGCAATATCCTTGCCTTTATAGAGCATCTCTCCACTGGTAGGCTCTTCCAATCGTATAATTGTACGACCAATTGTTGTTTTTCCACAGCCACTCTCTCCAACTAAGCCAAGTGTTTCGCCAGGATACACATCAAAACTTACATTATCCACCGCCTTTACATGTCCAGTAGTTCCCCCAAAAAAACCACCTTTTATTGGAAAATAGGTTTTAAGATTTTTAATTGTTAAGACTGGCTCATTGGCAAAAAGTGCTTTTTGGCTTGCTATTCTGGTTTTTTCAGAAATTACCAGTTTTTTGGTAAAATCTGCAACCGAAACCCCATTATCCACAATATTTCCTTTGTCATCAGTTTGCATAAAATCTGAAACAGTTGGTAAAAAAGTATAGCGCTTATCTAAAGGAGGCCTACAAGCCAATAGTCCTTTTGTATAAGGATGTTGAGGATTATTAAAGATATCCCAAACACTTCCTTGTTCTACAATTTTACCTTTATACATTACCACCACTTTATCGGCTAATTCTGCAATTACTCCTAAATCATGAGTAATAAACAAAATCCCCATCTCTTGCTCTGTTTGTAATTTTTGCATGAGTTGCAAAATGGTTTTTTGTACCGTTACATCTAAAGCAGTAGTTGGCTCATCCGCAATTAAAACCGATGGCTGACAGCTCATAGCCATTGCAATCATTACTCTTTGTTTTTGGCCTCCAGAAATTTGATGAGGATAAGCACTATAAATTCTTTCTGGATCGGGTAATTGTACTTTTTTAAATAGTTCCAGAGTTAACGATTTTGCAGCTTTGTTGTTTAATTTTTGGTGCAGGATAATTGCCTCCATCACTTGATTTCCACAGGTAAAAACAGGGTTTAAAGAAGTCATTGGCTCTTGGAAAATCATTGCAATTTCATTTCCTCTGAACTTACGCATTTGCTCTTCCGATATTTTTAATAAATCAGTAGTTGTTCCGTCTTTTTGATGAAAAATAATTTCGCCCCCACTAATAATTCCAGGAGGATTAGGAATCAATCGCATTGCAGAAAGTGAGGTCACTGATTTCCCAGAACCCGACTCTCCAACGATACCAATTGTTTCTCCTTTATTAAGTGTAAAGCTCACGTCATTTACAGCTTTTACGCTAGTTCCTTCAGTATGAAATTCTGTTACAAGGTTTTTAAATTCTAATAATGTATTTTCCATCCAGTATTCTTTTTTTGGTTGTTAAAAATAGAATTTTTTATGCAAATTCTATGTTTTCTTCTTTTATTAATTCTTCTCCTTTATATCGGAGCAGTAATTGGGCTACCGTTAGGGTATCTTTTTGGCAATATATTTTAATTCGTTCAAGATCTTTTTCTTTGTAATAAATAGCCGCCACTTGACTTCCATCAATATCATCTTTTGGGGTAGGGATATTAAAAAGTGCAGTCAATAATTTGATAGAGGTATAATTTTTATAGTCACCAAAGCGCCAGAGCTCCATGGTATCCAGATGATTTATTTCCCAGGGTTTTTTACCAGCAATATCTAAAAGCTTGGGTAATTTTAATCCATTAACAAGTGTTCTTCTGGCAATAAAAGGAAAATCAAACTCCTTTCCATTATGAGCACAAAGTTGATGATTTGAGCGGTTAAATTCTGCAGTTAAAAGAGTATTAAAATCTGATAGAATTCGTTTTTCATCATCTCCATAGAATGATTTTATTCTAAAATGGGACTCTCCTTTATTTGTAAATAAATAGCCTACAGAAATACAGATAATTTTAGCAAATTCAGCCATAACACCTGCCTTTTTTACATAATATTCAGAGGCAGTAAACTCTTCTTTTCTTTGCCAAATGGTTTTTTCTTCCCAAAGCTTTTGAAAAGTTGGGTCTAAATCTTTAAAATGCTCTTTTACAGGAACAGTTTCAATATCTAGAAATAAAATATTTTTTATTTTAATTTGTTCTAACATTTAAGGGTACATTTCAAGTGCTGCATCAATAAATGCATAAAAATCATCATGGTGACCATCTTCTAAGTTATTACCATCTTTTCTTCCTAAACGAACCACAATCATATCTTTTTCCGGAATACAAATCATATACTGGCCCAACAATCCTTGAGCGTAATAAATATCCAGATTTTTATAATTGCTAATCCAAAAATGATAGCCATATTTTTTATTTCTTTTACCATTTTTATCCATTAAATCAGCAGCTAAAGTAACTTCTTTTACATAAGAGCTATCTAAAATTTGCACTTCATTCCAATTGCCAAAATTGAGGTAAAGTTTTCCAAGCCGAGCAAAATCTCTCGCATTAGAATTGATACAGCAAAATCCTTTTTCATCTCCATTTGGAGTATCCGTATTCCAAAGCGCAGGGTGTTTTGCGCCCAGAGGTTGCCATAATTTTTCAGAGGCGTATTCGCTTATTGTTTGTCCTGTAGCTTTTTCTAGAATGAAAGTCAAAATTTGGGTACAAGAGCTATGATATCTAAATATTTTTCCAGGCTCCTCAATCGACTTTAAACTAAAGATTAAGCCTTTTAAATCATTTCCATAATATGCCTGAGCAGTTTGCCCAATAGGATTGTGATAATCTTCTTCCCAATTAAGTCCGGAGCTCATAGTTAAAAGATTTTTTATTGTAATTTTTGAGTTGTCATCAATACAAAATTCAGGCAAAAAATCACAGACCCTTTGATCAATATTTTTGATTTTACCCTCTTTAATTGCCACCCCAATTAAAGTGGAAACCCAGCTTTTGGCCATAGAAAAAGAGTTAGACATAGTGTCGGCAGAATAGCCGTGCCAATACTCCTCATATTGTATACTGTCATTTTTAATTACCATAAAAGCAACTGTTTCCAATTCCGTATTAACGACATTTATAAATTCTGGCAATTTTGCTTGGTTATAGTTTTTTGAAATTAACCACTCTTGATGTTTTCCAGCTTTTATGGTGTTGGCTGGAAAATAGATAAAATCATCAATATATGATGAAGTGTGCCCCTTTAAATAGGTAATAGCAATTCCTTTGTAAATCCAGAGTTTTCCACTTAAAACAATAAGTAAGTTTATAAGCACAAAAATTATTACAAGATATTTAAATACTTTTTTCACACTAAATTATTTCCATTTCAAATAAACGAACCAAATGTGTTTTTAGTTTGTTTTTTACCTCTTCCATAGCTATTTTTCTACCTATTTCATTTTCCAAAGAAGTAACTTTTTTATCTACTATTCCACAAGGAATAATATTTCCAAAATAGGATAAATCAGCATTGACATTAAAAGCAAAACCATGCATAGTAACCCATCTGCTGCTTTTTACCCCAAAGGCACATATTTTTCTGGCTTTTTCTGTGCCAACATCAAACCAAACTCCCGTTTCCCCTTTTGATCTTTCTGCCCCTAAGCCATATTCTCTTAAAGTAAGAATAACGGCTTCTTCCAGTAATCTCAAGTATTTATGAATATCTGTAAAAAAGTTGTCTAAATCTAAAATTGGATAACCCACAATTTGCCCTGGTCCGTGATAGGTGATGTCCCCTCCTCTATTAATTTTATAAAAACTAGCGCCCCTACTTTTTAAAAATCCTTCATTTACTAATAGGTTATTTTTATTGCCACTTTTGCCTAAGGTGTACACGTGCGGATGTTCGCAAAAAAGCAAGTGGTTTGCTGTTGTGTCTGTTTTGTTTTCCTTTCGGTTAGTAGATTTTACAGCTAAAATATCTGCAAAAAGAGCTTCTTGATAGTCCCAGCATTTTTTATAGTCTATCAATCCTAAATCTTCAAAGCTTACTTTTTTATTCACTCTATTTTGGATAATTCTCCTTTCAAAAAGTTAATGACATCAATCTCTATTGCGTCCACATTATTCATTTCTGATAAGTACCAACTTGCCCAATCGCCTAAGTGAATATGGTACAAGCTATTTTCAATTAAAGAATTTCCTTTACTCCATATTTCAGTGATATTTTCTGTATATTTTGAAATCACATTTTTGTTGATGTCCATTCTGATTTGATTTCTTTCATAATCAGATTTGTTGCGAAAGTAAACCACAGCCAAATCATTCACATTTGTTCTCCAGCCCAATAATTCGTTATGGTTCATTTCAGGCACTACATGATGCCAACACAGCATTTTACTGTTTTCATTTATTTGCTGGCGAAAACGAACCGCCACTCCTTCAAAACCATTTGCAACATAAATAACAGGAGTTTGTTTGTACATTTTTTTGGCTAAGTCTTTTGCTTGATTTTGAATATCAGATTTTTCAGTATCTAATAAATGGATTGCTTTTTGAAAATCAGATTTAAAAGAATCATCAATAATTCCGTAATGATTTAGTAGGTAAAAAAGCTCGGTAAAAGCATATCCGAACATTGCTCTTGGTGGTTGTCCAGAGGGGATAATTAGCTTGTTGTAATTTTGTTCTTCTGCAATAGTTTTTAAGCCCCCCCCTGAAGTAATTACTGCAATTTCAGCTCCCTTTGCTTGGCATTTTTGCAAGGCATAAAGAGTTTCTTCAGTATTGCCAGAATAAGAATTTGCAATTACAAGCGTATGTTCATTTACAAAATTAGGGATACTATAATCTTTAGTGGCGGTAATTGGAATCTTTGCTTTTGGCGAAACAATATCATTTACAATGGTGCCTCCAATTCCAGAGCCTCCCAAACCACAAATCAAAACATTTCTAATTTCATTAACACAAGGTGTTAAAGCGGTATTATTTGCAATATTGATTGCATCTTTTAGATGATTGGTAAAATCATTTATGTAGTCATTCATTTTCATAGCAATGATTGTTTTAAAAAACGCTGGTTAAAAGAAGTCGAAAATACGAAATAATAGGATAATAGAATTCCTATATTTGTAAAAAAATTACAGCATGACAAGAGCGCTTTCAGAACAAGAAATAGTCAGAAGAGAATCTTTACAACAACTTAGAGATTTGGGAGTTGATCCTTATCCGGCGGCAATGTTTGAGGTAAACACTACCTCAAAAAAAATTAAGCAAAATTTTAAAGAAGGGGATGTGCTAGATGTTGTGCTTGGGGGTAGATTAATGAGCAGAAGAATTATGGGAAAAGCTTCTTTTGCTGAGATACAAGATAGTGAGGGAAGAATTCAGATTTATGTAAATAGAGATGAAATTTGTGAAGCAGAAGATACAACAATGTACAATTCAGTGTTTAAAAAACTATTGGATATTGGAGATATTATTGGGATTAAAGGGACGGTATTTATTACTCAGGTTGGTGAGATTTCTGTAAAAGTAAAAGAGTTAAAAGTACTTGCAAAATCATTGCGACCACTTCCTTTACCAAAGGTAGATACTGATGGGGCAGTGCATGATGCCTTTACTGATCCTGAGAAAAGATACAGACAACGATATGTGGATTTAGTAGTTAATCCTGAGGTAAAAGAGGCTTTTATTAAGAGAACACAGCTGACTAATTCCATGCGCTCTTACTTAAATGATAAAGGATATTTAGAGGTAGAAACGCCAATTTTACAACCTCTTTATGGAGGGGCTGCTGCTCGCCCATTTAAAACCCATCACAATACTTTGGATATGGAATTGTACCTTAGAATTGCCAATGAACTTTATTTAAAAAGACTAATTGTAGGTGGTTTTGATGGGGTATATGAATTTTCAAAAGATTTCAGAAATGAAGGGATGAGCAGGTTTCATAATCCTGAATTTACACAAATGGAGCTATATGTTGCTTTTAAAGATTATTCGTGGATGATGGATTTGGTGGAAGAAATGGTGGAAAAAGTAGCATTGGATTTGCACGGGAAAACAGAAGTTAAAGTTGGAGAGCAGCTAATTAATTTTAAAAGGCCCTGGAAAAGATATACTATGTATGAGGCAATTGCTCATTTTACAGGAATTGATATTTCACAAATGGATGAAGCCACTTTGGCCCAAACCGCTAAAAAATTAGGGGTTACGGTTGATAAAAGTATGGGCAGAGGAAAATTAATTGATGAAATTTTTGGAGAAAAGTGCGAAAGCCAATTAATACAACCAACATTCATTACAGATTATCCTGTTGAAATGTCTCCTCTTGCTAAAAAGCACAGAGACAAGCAAGGTTTGGTAGAGCGTTTTGAGGGATTTTGCAACAGTAAAGAAATCTGTAATGCTTTTTCTGAACTTAACGATCCTATTGACCAAAGAGCTCGATTTGAAGAGCAATTGGAATTAGGAAAAAGAGGAGATGATGAGGCAATGCTCTTGGATGAAGATTTTTTAAGAGCCATTGAATATGGTATGCCACCAACAGCAGGATTGGGTATTGGAATTGATAGATTAAGCATGATTATGACCAACTCAAATTCTATTCAGGATGTATTATTTTTTCCTCAAATGAAGCCTAAAGCCGACCAATAAAATTTTACAATAAATATGTATAATACAGAAGAACTTTTAGCAAAAAAAGAAATTAACGGCCAGGAACTAGAATATCTTTTATCCGAAAGAAAAAATGATAGGGCAGAATTTTTACTTGTAGACGTAAGAGAGGAATACGAGTATAATGAAAAAAGAATAGTGGGGGTTGATTATTTAGTTCCCTTATCTGATTTTTTTAATAAAGTTCAGGATATTGAAGATTATAAATCAAAACCGATAATTGCAAAATGTAAATTAGGAGGACGATCTGCCCAAGCCCAAATGCATTTAAAATTGTTAGGATTTGAGACGGTAATTAATTTATCTGGAGGCATAACTCATTATAAAGGAGAGACTATTTAAAAAGTGGAGTTTTTGGCCTTAAGCCGCTATTGCTTTTTATATTGTTATGTGATGGCTTTCTTCAGTTCGGCTTGCTTTTAAGCTTTGGCAAGATATACTATTTTGTAATTTTTGGTCTGTGCGGTTGGCTTTTTACACTGACGCCTAACGGTTAGTATATGCGTAGTTGCGAGGTCACGAGCAATTATCGCATATACATTGTTGTATGCCGTTTTCTTTATTCTTTCAAAATTTTAAATGTTTTTTGTATTCCATCTATTCTTGTGACAAGAATGTAAGTTCCTGTTGAATAATTAGACAGATCGATTCTTGTTTTTTGCGAACTTAAGGATGACGAGTAAAGTTGTTCA
>JACKQG010002686.1_pt1 | contig 22809 bp, 10 predicted proteins | sample 8237621 | NCBI WGS metagenome assembly JACKQG01 (sample SAMN15677084, study PRJNA649215) | marine metagenome | biome: marine; feature: Black Sea; material: saline water; isolation source: suspended particulate matter (SPM) from the Black Sea western gyre | collected 2013-06-09/2013-06-10 | depth... | reverse complement strand
GTGCTGGACCGTAATGGCGTGCGCTGGGAGCAGGAGAGCTACGACCGGATTGTTCGTGATGAGGAGCACTTGTATCGAGTCGTTCAGTACATTGGGCGAAATCCGGCGAAGGCGGGATTGCCGCCAGAGCAGTGGATTCGCTGGGTACATCCGGATTGGGAACAAGCAGGTTGGGGATTTCGCGACGAAGAATGATTGTACGATGGCCCTCCGAGGCCGTCGAGAGGAAGTGGGGCAGCGACGGGCTCGGAGGCCCATCGTACTTGGGAAGTAAACGATGCGGTTGCCACTGAAGAACTATCAACGTGAGACGATCCTCGTGCTGGCGCGATATTGTGCCGGGATTCGCCAGGGGCTAGCGCGCGAGAATCCGCGACCGGAGCGGTTGGCTTATGAATCGCTTACCGAGCGGGGCTATTACACACCGCCAGGTTTTGAAGGCGTTCCGTATGTTTGCATACGACTTCCGACCGGTGGCGGGAAGACACTGCTGGCGGCTCACGCGGTCGGGACAATCGGCGACAAGTTGCTCGGAACAGATCGGCCCGTCTGTCTATGGATAACACCAAGCACTACGATTCGCGACCAGACGTTGCGCGGACTGCAGAAGCAACACCATCCGCTGCGCTTGGCACTTCAGGATTCGCTGGCTTCGGACGTTGAAGTATTGACGTTGGAAGACGCGCTCTTGCGACCTCGGGCTATTCAATCCAGCGCGGCACTGGTAATTGTGACGACGATTCAATCCTATCGAATCGATGAGGAGACAACAGCGCCACGAAAGATCTACGAAGATAACGGCTATCTGCAAGTGGACTTTCACGATGTGCCGGAGTGGGCGCGATCACGACTGGCGCGTGACGAGAACGGGCTTGTCAATCTGTCGCTGGCCAACGCGATTCTGCTGCGGCGGCCGATTGTCGTCATGGACGAGGCACACAACGCCAGAACACCGATTTCATTTGCTTCGCTGGCTCGATTTGCCCCTTCGTTTGTGCTTGAATTGACGGCGACTCCGGAGCAGGTTCACGAGCCAAACCACGCAAGTAAGCCGCGATTCGCCAGTAACGTGCTGCATGCGTGCAGTGCGCTCGAGCTGAAAAATGAAGGGATGATCAAGCTGCCGGTCGACCTGGAAAGCCGCGAGGACTGGCTGGAAGTGCTGGCCGCTACGGTCCAGCGTCGCAACGAACTGGAAACGGTTGCTGACTACGCAACGGAAGATCCCGGGCTACCATTCCTCCGGCCGATCGCGTTGATTCAGGCACAGGCAAAGCACAAAACCAGGGAGACTCACACCGTCGAAGCGGTGAAGGATGCGCTGATCAATCGGCTGGAAGTGCCCGAGCACGAAATCAGAATCTGCACCGGCTCTCTGGATGAAATTGGTGACACGGAGTTGATGGCTGGCGATTGTCCGATTCGGTACATCATCACTGTGGACAAGTTACGTGAAGGCTGGGATTGTCCACTAGCGTATGTGCTGGGTTCGATCGGTAACGCCTCGACGCCCACGGCGGTCGAGCAGTTGATCGGGCGCATTCTGCGAATGCCCAATGCGAATCCGACACGTGTACCAGCGCTGGATCGTGCGTATGCGTTTGTGCTCAGCAAGAACGTCGTGCAAACCGCCATGGAGCTTCGTGATCGGATGGTCGAGAAGTGCGGCTTTGACGAACGTTCTGCGGAAGAGGCGCTGCGTGTGTCGACTCGGCAGACCCAACCAGGTCTCGGCTTTGGTCGAATTCCCGTTAGTCGTCCGCTCGAACCTGAAAAGTTGCCTCCCGAAATGGCGTCGAAGGTTCGCTATGACGCGGAGCAACAAACCATCGTGGTTGATGGCTTGTTAAACCAGTCCGAAGCGCAGGCATTGCGTGATTCGGTAGATGATGAAGGCGACAAGCAGGCAATCGAAGATTTCTGGCAGCGAGAACGGCCGCTCGGCATTGCTCCCAAATCGTTGGACTCCTTCGCCAAGCCGCTCTCTGTGCCGCGCATGGCGGTCGAGATTGGCGGGCGATTCACTCTGTTTGAGCCGGTTGAATTGGAAACGTTTGCGTGGGACCTCAACGCCTGTGACCCTGCTTTGACTGACGACGAGTTTGCATCGGATATCCGCGTCGGCAGCGCCGCGACGATCGACATTCGCGGTGATGAGCCTGGCCGTTCAGGACTCGTCACGAAAGCCACGGGCGATGTACGGCTAAAACAATTGGAATTGATAGGTGAAGGCGACGATTGGACGCAGCGTGAATTGGTCTTGTGGCTGGATCGCGCGTTGCATCAGGACGATTCGTTTATGGGATTGCCATTGAGCGAAAGCCAGCCATGGATCAATCGAGTCGTTGAGTCTCTGGTGACCGATCGGAAGATCGAAGTGCCGATGATCGTGCGGCGTCGTCATCGACTGGCGGACATCATACGCGTGAAGACGGCCGACCACGGCCGGAAGCAGACGCGCAAAGCGACGAATCAGATTCTCGACACGCGGCCCGAAGCGTTGGCAACAACCACGCAATTCTGCGCGACGATCGAAGAGCAGGATTACGCACCGTCACAACTTGAACCGGATACGCACATTTTCAATAAGCATGCTTTTGACTTGATCGGATCAATGAACAACGAAGAAAGGCTATGCGCCATCGAACTTGATGGTCACGAAAACGTAGAACGATGGATTCGTAATCCGAGTTACGCTTCGCAAGGCGGCTTCTGGCTGCCTAAGTCGCCCGGTCGTTTCTATCCAGACTTCATTGTGGAATTGAAATCCCAGCAAATTGTCATTGTGGAATATAAGAACAGCAAACTCGCATCTGACCCTGAAGAACAACATAAGCGCGCTGTCGGAGAACTTTGGGCCGACCGCAGCGACGGACAGTGCCGCTTCGCGTACGTGATTGACTGTGATTGGGGGACGCTTGCGGGGAAGCTGGCACCGTAACGTCGACGGTAATACTCACACGATCTTCATCGCGAAAGTCAATGGCACCAAGTAGCTCCATTTGTGGCGGTAGCAACCGGCCGTTGGCCATGACCTGGACTATTGGGCGCATCAGAACGCCGTAGGATGGCCCTCCGAGGCCGTCCGTTCCATATGATGAAAGAGTCTTCGTAGCCAGATCTTCTTGAGAGATGAATCATGTTCTGAGGTACGAACGGACGGCCTCGGAGGGCCATCCTACACGGACCAGCGCAACGTTCGTGCTACCTCGATGGACACACGATGAACTAGAGAGTATGGAAGTACTGGGAGAGTTGAAATGCGAGCAGCTACGATTGCAGCACTCTTGACTTTGTATCTGGGCTCACCGGCCAACGCCGCGGACGAATACCGCTTTGATTTCGGGCCGGCGGATTCGCCTGTCGCCGAAGGGTATGACGGTGTGGACGCTTCGGCTGCGTATTCTTCGGATCGCGGGTACGGTTGGTGCGACGGCGTGCCGCGGAATTGCACGGCTCCGCCGCCGCGACCACGACGGACTTATTGGTGGCATGCCGATCCGATTCATTTCTTCCACGAGATCACCAACGAATTCCGATGCGACGGGATCGAGAGCGAGAAGCCGTTTTCTTTCAAAGTAGATCTGCCGAAGGGGAAATACCGCGTTGCGGCAACGGTCGGCCATTTGACCGAGCCGCGTTACGGGATCGACATCTACGCCAATGGCAATCTTGTCAACAAGAAAGTGGACGCTCGCCTGTGGCTTTTCCGCGGATTGCTCCACAAAGCTTCGGGGTACTACAAGCGAGTGCGATTCACGGTCGACGTGGGCGACGAGGGACTCGTCTTGGACTTCAAAGGCGACGACACCGAGTTCCAACGTTTGATGCAGATCGAAAAAGCCAAGGGGCCAGACGAGCGGCCTCAGTCTCGATTCAAGGGTGCGCCGCTGGGTCCGGAAATGGCACCGTTTCAAGATATCGGCGGGCCGTTCAGCAAGATCAGCGTGATGGGCCTGGAAGTCTATCCGGCGAAGGAACTGCCGCTGAGGATGAACCCCGACACGCTGCAACTGGACGCGGGCAACGAGTTGGCCGGCGACCGCGCCGTTGAGCAAGCCGTGGTGGCGTTCAATTCGGGACAGTATCCCAAGGCAGAAGCAGGTCTCCTTGCGATCGCTGATCCACTTGTCCGCGGCATCGGGCTGTTGGCATTGGCCGGTCGGCCAGATTATGAGAACGAGATCGAAAACACCGAGGCTGCCGTGGCGGCGTTGCGAAAAGCAACCGCATCCGACGGCGCTGATGGCAATGTGAGAGAACTGCTGGAAACGGCAGAGATTTTTCTTAGCGGCTTGAATGTGTTCCGATACCGCGGCGTTCCGCCGAACAACGGGCCCGTTTCGACCTGGCGCGCCGCCGCCGAATTCGACCAGTTCCAACCGGGCGACCTGGTCTACTGGAAGGCTCAAATCCAGCAAGCTCGTTTCCTGATCATGCTGGATGCACACCAGTGGTGTTGGTGCTCGGTGGAAGGCAAGAACAAGCTGAGGGATGTCGAGAAAGTGTTCCCCGACAACCGCTATGTGCAGTTCTATCTCCACGATAAACTGGCTGCTTCTGCGGACTGGGTCAGTGAAGACTATCTTGCCCGTGCCAAGGACGCGCCCGAGTGGGCCGCGGGACTGTACGCCGGATACAACCTGCTGGCGGATATCTCGGAATGGTGGGCAGTGAACAAGCAGCAGGCAGACGGTTCGATCGGGGGTGGCTGGGGCGACGATGTGGAACTGGTCGGTTTCTTTGGTTTCATCGCCCGCGTCAGCGAGGGTGCCTCGCCGCCATCCATCGAATGCGTTCGCAAGTTGATGAAGGGCGTGTACGCCAGCGGCCAGATCGACGAGGTCGGTGGATTCTTCTACGGCGCCGCCGACACGGAACACTCGGCCGAATGGACGGGCAAGACGCTGCCAATGATGCTATCGGTCGACTACGGCAATCCGTTGTGGGTCGAGCGGGCGCTGCAGTCGGCCAAGCTGATGAAAGAAATCTGGATGGGCGTCAACGCGCACGGCCATCTGCACTGGCGGTCGAATTTCCTGGGTGCCAGCGGTATCGGCGCGAAAGCTACTCAACTGGATTCCTCGATCAACTGGCGAGCCGCCAATCCCGCCGCCGCCGTTCTGCGTTTCACCAATAACCCCACGATCAAGGAAATGGTTCTGAAGCACGCCGAAGCCCTGTACGAAGACGCGATGCGCACGGACAAGGGCAAACCGAAGGGCATCATTCCAGGCGAGGTCGACTACGAGACGGACGAAATTGGCGGACGAAACGTCCCAACGTGGTACGACCCGGGAGACATCCCAGCTAAGGGCAATTACGGATTCGCCAAGTTCCACGGGTACCGTACACAGATCATGTATCTGGCGTTTCAGTTGTCCGGCGATGAGAAGTTTCTGGAGCCCATTCGGCTCGAAGCAGAATACGCCCTGGAGCATGGCGGCGACTTGACGGCCAAAATCCACAGGCTCAAGCCCGGGTCGCCGGAGTGGATCGCGATCGTGCTGCGCAGGTCTCCCGAGTTGTGGGAGCAAGTTCAGTATGAGAGGTCACGGAAACAAGGAAACGACATCCGCAAAACCGACCGAGAGGCGATCGTCGAGAACACGATCCCTTGCATCGAGCCAATCCGCACCAACATGCCGTACGTCACCACCGAGGCCCTGGCCACCGATCGTGTCGGTGTGCCCAACTCGTTGGCGATTCTCAATTTGCTCATGGGCTGGACTCCGACGGACCCTGTCCCGCATTTGACCTATCGGCACGTCGGGCGCGACTTTGCCGCTGCCGTTTTAGGTGCCGATCCCACCAGCCTGACGGCGATGGCCTATGTCTTTGGCTTCGATGGCGAGAAGACGAAGAAGATGGGGTTCGTGCCATGGAAGCTCGGGCTGGGTGCCGACTACACGGCCGTTTGGGGGCAAGACGGCGACGGCGACGACCAGATGGACGAAGAAGAAGGCCGGATGGATTTTACGCTCGCTCAGCGCGGCCAGTCCGTCGACCTCGATCTGCGAACCGGCCGGACGTACATCATCAAGATCACTCAAACCAAACCCAGCCCGTTCGCTCCCGTGTTGGCCGATTTAGCCGTTGGCGAGGAAGATGTCGAATACCACTCCGATTGGAAACTGCTCTTCGTCACCGTCCACAACATCGGCGCCGCGGCCGCAGGTGAATACGAGGTGGTTGTGACGGAATCAGAATCCGGCCAGCGACTGCGCGCCGTTGGCAACAGCCTCGACGCACCGCTCGACCTCGCGCCGAAACGCACTCGGTTCGGCTTCCGTTTCGAACCGTCGCAAATAGAGCACCGATTTGATGTCGTCGTCCGTAGCCTGAGCGAGCAAGCGGAACTTACCGGTACGAATAACTCAGTATCTGTTACATTGAACTTTGATCAATAGAGACCATTCGCCAAACTGTGAATCGTTTAACCCGAAGCCGGAGGCGATGGCGGGTGTTACGTGTGGACGATCCGCGCCGCTGCCCGCCATCGCCTCCGGCTTCGGGTTAAACGAGGCTTCATTGCACATCCTACCGAACACTAGAAAAGGAGAACACGATGATCCGCATAGCCGTACTTTACCCGAATGCCGACGGTAAGACATTCGATGTGGACTACTACAAGAACACGCACATGAAACTGGTCCAGGAGAAGCTCGATCCATTGGGCCTCGCAGGTTGCGAAGTGGATGCGGGCATCGCGGGATTAGGCGATGCCCCCGCTCCGTACGCGACGATCGGCTACATGTTTTTCGAGACGCTGGAGGCATTCCAGGCAGGATTCGCCCAAGTCGGCGCCGAACTGGTCGCGGATATCCCCAACTACACGAACATCGAGCCGATTATTCAAATCAGCGACTACGAAAAGCTGTAGACGGCGCGAAGTCACTTCGCACCAAGGCACATCAGGCTTCCGTCTTCGGTTGTGACATACAGGTCGTCGTACGCCGCGGCCATGCCATCCCAAACCGGTAGGGCGTCCAACGTGCGCTTGCCGAACACACTGCCGTTCGACGGATCGACCGCCCACAGGATTCCGCCGTTCTTCCCTCGTAGCGCCGCAAGGACATCGTCTGCATCGTCGGGCCATGGCGCGCCGGCTAGTAGAAGGGTGTTTTCGGCCAGAAGCATCGCGCGAACGCGCATCGGTACCGGCACCTGCCAGTCTTCCTCGAGGGCGACGCCGTTGGCTGCTGGTGTCACGGTCTTCCGCTGCTTGCGACGCTGCGCAAAGACTGAGTGTTCGGACTTGCCGACCTCAAACAGGGTCTTGTGCCAGAAGGTTGTCGGAGTCCGCCAGCGCATGGCGAACGCGGCCTGATCGTTGTAGACGATCATCTTGGCGCGTAGGTGATGGTCCAGGATCCAACCGACGCGATCGAACCCGCTGTCGTCCAGAAAACCCGGCACCGCGCTGAAAGGGCTCCCCGCGTAGGGAAGGACTCGGCCGGCAGGGATGTACTTCCACACGTTCGCGCTGACATCCAGAGTACTGCAGTCGACGACAAGGTTCTTCAAGAACAGTGACCCTGCGTCGTAGACAAGCAGGTCGTTGAACGCGCCCATGATAGCGATCGGCTGTCCGTCTCGCTCGATGGCCCGTTCCTCGTCCAGCGAGCGATAGGGGGCCGAGCGAATCACCGCGCCCGTCTTTGCGTCGAGAGCATAGAAGTACAAACCGCCATCCAGGTAAGAGGAACGGCCAGCGCAGAAATAGACCACGCCGTCGTTGATGACAACGCTGCCGTGTACGGGCCAGGTGGATTCCACGTTGCCATAGGTGACGATGTGTCTGACAGCCGGATTGGCGTCGAACCGCCATGCCAGCGCACCGTCCGACGCTCGCAGACAGCACACTTCGCCGTCGGCGGTCCCGAAATACACTCTTCCATTCGCGATGGTCGGTGGCGTGTCCACCCTGTTACCTGCCCCATGTTCCCACAGAAGGTCGCCGTTGTCCGTGTTGACGGCACAGATACGATGGCTTTGGCGTGTTGCGACGAAGAGTTTCTTCTGCGCAACAGTGGGAGCCGTAATCGGTTCGTCAAAACGGGCAACCCATCGTTGCTGGAGGTCTGCAGAGACCTCGCAACTGGCCGCGCCGGTTCGTTGCGAGTCATGACGGTATACCCGCCATTCGTCCTGCGACTGGCTCGTGTCAACGGGTTGAGCGTAGGCCGGACCTTTGTGCAGACGTTCTAATGGTTCCCTGGGCGGGGTACCGTTTTCGGCCTCGGCGGCAAAAGCATGGTAGCCGCTCAGTCGGACCGGAGCGAAACAGGCACATGGCTGAGGCGGTACGTAAAGCAAACCATTGGCCGGCATGACGCCGTACTGGCAGATGCCGCGCACCCATCGGTTGAAGTCGATCTGGCCGGAATCCAGATCGACGTATTCGAGACCGTTGCGCGAGAAGATGACGAAATTCTCGGTGGCCTTGTTTCGGTAGCATCGGTGGTGGTGGATGGCACGGTTGAAGATTGGCTCGATGGAATGCTTACTGACGATCTGGCCGGTCTCGGGATTCAGGCCGAGCAAATCGTACGATTCCACGGTCCTTCGCTCGGCATATTCCGGCGGCGATTGCACCCACAGAAGGCCTCGTGCCTTGTACACGCTCGCGAAGGATGCAAAGCCGGCACCGCCGCAGACCTTCTCCCACAGAATCTGACCGCCGTCGGTCGAGATGGCCAGCAGGTCCATGCGATACTGCGAACTGCGATCGGGAGGATATTGATGCTGCCAGCAGTATAGAACGCCATCGGAATACAGCAGGCCACCCAAGTCCCACGGATCATTGACCGGGTGAAGATCGCGGGGATTGCGGTGGCTGACTTTCTCGGGACGCGGAACGCTCCAAGCTTGCTTGCCCGTGTCGGCGTCAAGGGCAATGACATCGTCGTTTTCCAGCAGATAGACCTTTCCGCCGCCGCACGTAAGATGCAGACGCGTGAGCGTTGCGTCGAAACCGCGGCGTCGACCATCAGTGATGCCGACAAGTCCTTTTCTTTCCCAGAGCTTCTTACCGGACTCGATGTCGATGGCCAGGACGCTCTTCTGCGGCGCCGGCGTGTGCGTTCCGGCCTGCTGAGCGGCTCGGTCGACGACGGCAAACAATCGTCCGTCCTGGACAAGTATCTCGGATGCAAAGCCGGTTTCCTTGAAGATCGCCAGGATATCGCCACTGGCCGCGTCCAGCATGCTGATGGGTGCCCCGAAGCCCAGTGTCACAAATACGCGATCTCCCACTGCCACCAGCCTCTGGTGGATCATCCTTGGGTTGACCGTCCACGGTCCGAATCCGTAGGGATACTCCTTCGGCGACCAAGCACCGGTCCCCCAATCTTCGATCGGCTTCTTCCACAGCAGAACACCGTTGAATGCGTCGCGCGCCAGCAAGGCCCATCGTTCCAGCTTGTGCTCCGGGTGCTTGATACCGGCCGGTCCCTCGTCGGCAATACAGAACATCCGGCCCTGGGCCGTCACCAGGCCAGTCATCGACGGAGGCGCATCGTGAGACTTCGGCCACTTGGGCGAGGAGATCCATTGCACGCGACGCGGCGGTCCGACGCGCCTGTCCTGCGCGACCGGGTTGTTATCAGGGCCGTGAAGCCAGTGGGTCCACTGGTCGATGTCTTCCGGCCAGGGCTTGCGGAAGATGGTTTCAAGTTTCGGGTTTCGGGTGTCGGGATCGAGCTCTGCGGCAATGCCGCCGGGGCACAACACTCGAAGGATCTCCCCTCTGTCAACTGACAACGGACCACTGACGACTAACAGATTAACAAGGTTGTCGGCGTAAGGAAGGTAATCGAAGGGCCAATGTTTGACCGAGACGGAACCACACAGTTTCTCCGACCGGAGATGCGCCCTCGCCCGTTGAACCTGGTCTTCATCGGGTTCCAAACCTTGAACGAGGCAGGCATCATGTGCCCGCAATGCGGCCGTCAATCGGGCATCCCCGCAGCCGACGTGAACGATCAGCCCGCCCTTCACGCCCGCGGCGTTTAGGATCTCGTCGGCACTTTCATCGGCAAAGGCCGCCGCGGCAAGGAAGGCCAGAGCAATGGCCCACGTCGGCTGGAGTGTCTTGGATGCGTTCATCGCTTTCGCTCGCTGAAGGACTTTTCTTGGCTGGGGCACAGAATGCAGAATGTTCGTATGCGATGTCAACGATATGCGGTCGTTGACCTCACTGTCAAGTTGGCGTCAGCGTTCGCATGGCGGCCCGATCGACGATAGAATAGACGCGGCTATCCGGAACGAGCACTCGTCCGGCGGGACCTTGAAACCACAGGGGAGACTGTCAAGTGAACAGAGTGATTCTCTTCGTAGCTCCGATCGTGTTGTTCTGCCTGGTCACGGAGCCTTGCGGTGGGGCCGATGAAGTCTGGCCGCTACCCAAATGGCAGATTGCCAAACCTGCGGATGTGGGCATGGACGAAGCGCAGCTTGACCGCGCACGGGACTACGCGTTGACCGGCCGCGGATCGGGATACATCACTCGCCATGGCAAGCTTGTCATGTCATGGGGAAATCTGCAGACGCGGTACGATCTGAAATCAACTACCAAGTCGATTGGCGTAACGGCGTTGGGACTGGCGATCTCGGACAAGAAAATCGGTCTCGAAGACAAAGTCATACAGCATCACCCGACGTTTGCTGTTCCCCCCGATTCCAACAAAAAGACCAACTGGATCGAGAGTATCACGATCCAGCATCTGGCTACGCAGACGGCCGGCTTCGAGAAGCCGGGTGGATACACCAAGTTGATCTTCCAGCCGGGAACGAAATGGGCTTACAGCGACGGCGGGCCCAACTGGCTGGCCGAGTGCGTGACGTTGGCGTATGGGCGCGATGTGGACGAGTTAATGTTCGAGCGGGTCTTCACACCGCTGGGTATCGACCGTTCCGATCTGGCATGGCGTCGGAATTCGTACCGCGATGCGACGATCGGCGGAGTGATGCGGCGCGAGTTTGGCTCGGGCGTTAGCGCCAATGTGGATGCCATGGCGCGGATCGGTTACCTGTACCTTCGCGGCGGAAAATGGAAGGGCAAACAGATCATCCCGCGCGAGTTTGTCGAGGCGGCCAGTCGAACTGTCGAGTCGGTCGTCGGTCTGCCCGAAATCGATCCGAAACGCTACGGCAATGCATCGGATCATTATGGGCTTCTGTGGTGGAACAACGTGGATGGAACGCTCGATAACGTCCCTCGCGATGCGTTCTGGTCATGGGGCTTGTACGACAGTCTGATCGTGGTCATACCCAGCCTGGACATTGTCGTCGCCCGAGCGGGCAAATCCTGGCAACGCAACTGGGACGGCCATTACGACCTACTTCGACCGTTTTTGGGGCCGATCGTCGCGTCGGTTCGAAAACAGAAGTCACGCGTCGGTGTTGATCGTCCCGAGCACCCAGCAACTTTTTTCGTTTCCGCAATGGGGGGTGGGCCCCTTTCCCCGCCGAGTCCCGTGATCAAAGGCATCGAGTGGGCACCTGCTTCGACGATCATTCGCAAGGCCAAGGGCGGTGACAACTGGCCAATCACGTGGGGCGACGACGATCACCTTTACACCGCTTACGGCGACGGCTGGGGTTTTCAGCCGTTCGTCGAAACGAAGCTCAGCATGGGCCTAGTCAGGGTGACAGGCGGGCCGGAGGACTCTCGCGGCACGAATCTTCGCTCGCCCACGGCCGAGCGAAAAGGCGGCGGCGCGAGCGGCCCGAAGGTCAGCGGCATGCTGATGGTCGACGGCGTGCTGTACATGCTGGTCCGCAACACGGCAAACTCACAACTTGCCTGGTCCAGCGATCGCGGCCGAACCTGGTCGTGGAGTCCGTGGAAGTTTGAAACCAGCTTCGGCTATCCCACGTTCCTGAACTTCGGCCGAGACTACGATGGTGCACGCGACAAGTACATTTACATCTACTCACAGGATTCGGACAGCGCATACAAGCGATCCAACCGCATGGTGCTCGCTCGCGTGCCTGCGAAACGGATCACGAAACGAGATGCCTACGAGTTTTTCAAGAGGCTGGACGCCAAAGGCGATCCTATTTGGACTCGGGATGTCGCTGAGCGCGGAGCCGCTTTTGTCCACAAAGGCCAATGCTATCGGTCGTCGGTCAGCTACAACGCCGCGCTGCGACGATACCTCTGGTGCCAGACCGGTGCCGGCGACGATACTCGCTTCCACGGCGGCTTCGCGATTTACGACGCGCCCGAACCGTGGGGCCCGTGGACGACCGTCTTCTACACCGAGCAGTGGGACGTCGGCCCTGGTGAAACGTCTTGCTTGCCCACGAAGTGGATGAGCGCCGATGGGCGGACAGTCCATCTGGTGTTTTCCGGCGACGACTGTTTCTCCGTTCGCAAGGGAGTGTTGAGGCTCGGTGAATGAAAGCGACCGCTATACCCAGTGATAGCAAGCATCCAACCCGCACGGGCGAGGTAATCAGTAGGCATGACATGATTTTTCCCACAAATGATTTTGCCTGTTCCGGAAGACCATTTTCAGGCAAAATCATTTATGGGCAAAATCATTGAAGAAGAAACAGATCGGGAGGGGATTCGTGAACACAGTTTGTTTGAGGTTTGTGATGTGTGCCGCGTGGTCTGTTATCGTGATGGCGTCGGGGCTCGATGCCGCCGAGCTTGAAGCGCGCGATGCGACTATGTGGCAGTACGAGGAGTGGTCGCTGGAAAATTCGTCATGCGAGGGCAATCCGTTCGATGTAGTTGCTCGAGTGACGTTTTCGCACGACGGCAGCAGCGAATCGCGAACGACCGAGATGTTCTATGCGGGCGACAACACGTGGAAATTCCGTTTCACCGGAACGCGATTGGGGCCGTGGCGGTTTACGACGGCTAGCGACGATCCGGAACTGACCGGCCACAGCGGCAAGATCTTAGTTCGACCCAACCCAGACCCGAATATCAGGGGCTTCGTCACGCACAAAGGGAACCGCTTTGCCATTCAGACGGGCGATGACGCGCATCTTGAGGCGTATCGCTTCAATGTCTACATGAACCGCACGCAATATACCGGTACCATCCTCGGCCTGCCCGACAAGGCGGATGAGTTCCAGGCGTATCTGGACGACGCGGCGAAACACGGTTTTGACACGGTCTTCGTGCATGTCGTGAATAACTGGTTTCGCTACGGCGCTCTAAAACACAACGGGCATGACAGCGAGACCCCGGATCTGAAGACGTTCGCGGTTCTTGAAGATGCGATCACAGCGGCCCACCGCCGAGGATGCCGGGTCCACCTCTGGGCTTGGGGCGACGAGTCGCGTAAGTGGACTCCCATCGGCGTAGGCGGCATCAACGGGCCGGCTGACCGGCGACTTCAGCGATACATCGCTGCGCGTCTTGGCCCGTTGCCCGGTTGGTCGATGGGCTACGGCTTCGACCTGCACGAGTGGACTAAAGGGGCTCAGCTTGACGATTGGTCGAATTACCTGCACCGGCAGATGGGCTGGGATCACCTGCTCTGCGCCCGGGGCCACAAGCTGCCGGACCGAGCGAACAACATCAACTCGTACGATGGCTTCGGGCGAGGCGTCCAACTTACCACCACATCGCACGGACCGAGGGACTATCAGGAAGTCGTAGAGGACCTGCAAAGCGATCTCAAACGGCCACACTTCTACGAAGAACGTCACAGCTATCTGCGCGACGGATTCCAGTTGGACATGGATGGAACTCGCCGGTTGCTCTGGTGGCAGACCATGGCAGGCGGCATGGGCGGCTTCTACGGCTTCTATCCCGCCAGTCCGCACCCATATCCGCAGCCAGAGCAAATGCGCTATGTTCGAGATTTCTGGAAGGGACGTTTCCATTTGGACATGGTGCGAGCAGACGAACTGACCGATGGCCATTGTTTGAAGACGCCGGATAACGCACGATACGTATTCTACAAAGAAAACACGGGCGCTATCCAGGTCGACCTGTCCGCCGCGTCATCGCCATTGAAAGCGGTTGCCGTGGACACGACGAAAGAGTATCGCGAAATCGACTTGGGTTTGCTTCGTCCGGCGAAACAGACGATCAAACTGCCCACAACAACTGATTGGGCCATCGCCGTAGGGCAGTATTGACGGTTTTTGCCTCGTTGTTGACTAATTTCTGTTCGGTGGTAGATGCACGGCCGGTAGACGTGTATCGTAGGCGGATAATCTCTCGCAACAAACGATCGTACCAATACACCGTTAGGAGACGCATGATGTTCCGAGTACGCAAAGGCAACAGTTTTCTACATGCGGCATTCTTCCCCATCGTGGCCACGTTCGCGTTTGTCTCGGTTGCTGTGACCGTGGATACGGCGGTGGGGCAGGACGACGCATCGGCGAAGGAAATCCTCAAGTCCGCTGGTGTCGACGGCGGATTCGTCGTGCACCTGGGCTGCGGCGATGGCAAGTTGACGGCAGCGCTCAAGGCCAACGACCGTTACCTGGTCCAAGGTTTGGACACTGACGCGGAAAATGTCGAAAAAGCCCGCGAACACATGCGATCGCTCGACGTTTATGGGGACGTGTCGGCGGATCGACTTACCGGCGCGCGATTGCCGTATCTCGACAACCTCGTGAATCTGCTCGTGATCGAAAAACTCGGCGAAGTGACGAGAGACGAAGTGATGCGCGTTGTCGCGCCGGGCGGTGTCGTCTGTGCCAAGACGGGCGACGGCTGGAAGACGACAGTCAAGCCGCGTCCCAAGAACATTGACGAATGGACGCACTACATGCACGATGCGTCGGGCAACGCCGTTGCCGCGGACACGGAAGTCGGTCCGCCCAAGCACGTTCGCTGGGTCGCCGATCCACTTTGGTCCCGCAGCCACGAGTTTAACCCCAGCATCAATTCGCTGGTAATGGCCGACGGGCGGATGTTTTACATCCTGGACGAAGGCATGAGTGGGCTTCCCGATCTGCGGTTCCCGGCGCGGTGGGCGCTGGTCGCGCGGGATGCGTTCAGTGGCAAGTTCCTGTGGAAACGTCCGGTGCCGAAGTGGGGCTATCGCGAGTGGAACACGCGGGGCATGTGGAGTGCCCCGCTGACGCTAAACCGCCGCGTCGTCACGGACGGAAGACGCGTGTTTGTCACATTTGGCTACAAGGCACCGGTTAGTGTGCTGGATGCGGCCACGGGCGAAGAAATTCGCACGATTGACGGCACCCTGGGCACGGACGAGATGATCCTCTCGGACGGGGTGTTGTTGCTTTGCGTTCGCGAAACGCTCAGTGTTGCCAAGCCGCCGAAATCGAAACAGAAACGTCGGCTGAACCCGAACGAATTCACAATCGGTCCTCCGGGATCCGCGGCGATCGTTGCTGTTGATGCCGAGTCGGGCGAAGAGCTGTGGCGAAACGAGCCGCAAAACGTCGTGGTGCTGACGATGGCCGCGCTGGATGGTCGTGTCTGCTTCAGCGACAAACAAGAGCTTGTTTGCCTTGACCTGAAGACCGGCAAGAAGCGCTGGGCCACCGCCTGCCGAGCCCCCGGCGGTTCCCGGCATTCGGGCGGAACACTGCTGATGCACGAAGACGTTGTGTTGTTTACTGGCGCGCAGGGCGTGGCCGCATTCTCGGCCGAGAGTGGCGAAAACCTGTGGACGGGGCCGAAAGTGTCAGGCCCCGGCATCTCGCATCCGGGAGATCTGTTCGTCGCTGACGGTCTGGTGTGGGGCGGCGACGAACCCGGGATGCATAGTCGCGAACGCACAGCCGTAAAACGTGACGGTCGCGATCCACGGACCGGCGAGGTCCGCCGAACGATCGAAGTGGCTCAATTGTTCAGTCCCTTGCATCACGTCCGCTGCTACCGCAGCAGGGCCACTGATCGCTTTCTTCTGTTGACGAAGCGCGGGATAGAATTCTTCGATCTGAAGGGTGACGAGCACATGCGGAACGACTGGCTACGGGCCATGTGCCACTACGGCTTTGTGCCGGCGAACGGGCTGCTGTACGTTCCGCCGTCGCATTGCTTCTGCTATCCCGGAGTCAAAATGACAGGCTTCCTTGCTCTCTCAAGCGAAACAAGTGCGAAGGGTGAAGGACGAAGGACGAAGAAGGGAAAGCGTTTGGAGAAAGGACCGGCGTTCGGAGCGGTCAGCGGTCAGCAGTCGGCGGTCGGCGACGATGATTGGCCGACTTATCGTCGTGATCCTTTGCGAAGTGGGCATACGAAGACGGCCGTTTCCACCGAGGTCAAGCAGATCTGGCAGACCGATCTGGGCGGGAAAATCTCTCCGCCCGTGATCGCTGGTGGCAAGGTCTTCGTGGCCCAGGCCGATTCCCACCGAGTTTGTTGCCTGGATGCCGATGGCGGCGATGTTGAATGGAGCTTCACGGCCGGAGCGCGCGTGGATTCACCTCCGACCATCGACGACGGACTGGTTCTGTTCGGCTGTCGCGATGGGTGGGTCTACTGCCTGCGCGCCGCTGACGGCGAATTGGTGTGGCGATTCCGTGCGGCGCCGGACGATCAGCGAATGGTTGCGTTCGAGCAAGTGGAATCGCCATGGCCCGTGCCCGGTAACGTACTGGTGCTGGAGGGCGTCGCCTACGTAGCTGCTGGGCGGTCCAGCTTCCTGGACGGTGGTGTGTACTTAAGTGCCTTGGTAGCGGAGACGGGTGAACTGCTCTACGAGACGTGCGCCGAAGGCCCTTGGCCCGACGTGCAAAAGGAAGAGGGCCGGCCCTTCGACATGGACGGGACCAAGTCCGATGTTCTGGTGACCGACGGAACGCACTTGTTCATGTACCAGATGGTATTCGACAAACAGCTCAACGACATAACGCCGGAACGAACCTCGACGCTTGGCGACCGGACGATGGGGCGGCACTTGATCGCCACCGGTGGGTTTCTCCAGGACCTTTGGTACGACCGAACATTCTGGTCGTACAGCAACCGCTGGCCCGGCTTCTACTATGCCAACGACGCGCCGAAGGCCGGGCAGATCCTGGTATTTGACGAGGAGACGACTTACGGGCTGCACGTGTTCACCAAGCGGCTGCGTTTGAGCCCCGCGTTCACGCCCGGGGGCAAGGGCTACGAGTTGTTCGCGGACGACAACAACAACGAGCCGATCCTGGCGCCCACTTCGATCGACCGCGAAAAGGGGCCGGGCTTTTCGCGCGCCGCGCCGCCCAAATGGTCGAAGCAAGTTTCGTTGCGTGCCCGCGCCATGGTCCTGGCTGGCGACAAACTGTTCATGGCCGGGCCACCGGATGTGATGCCCGAAGACGATCCATACGCCTCGTTCGAAGGAAAACTGGGCGCTCAACTATGGGTCGTCTCTGCCAAAGACGGCGAGAAGCTGGCCAACTATCCGCTGGACAGCCAACCCGCCTTCGACGGCCTGATCGCCGTCGCCGGCCGACTGTACATGGTCACAGCCGACGGCAAGTTACAGTGCTTCGCCGAACGGTAGTTATTGTCGAAGCTTGATTCTGACCTTGTGAGGTTTTATGGACACCCCGGAATATCGGAAGGGGTCCAGCAAACGCAAGTATAGCGTTGCGCTGTGGGGTGGTTCTCTCGGCTCCGTAATCAGTTTGTGTGTTGCCGTTTCGTCGGGAACTCGCCCAAGTTTCCTTCATCTTGGGATTGTGCAGCGCACTTGCCGCAGTAGCCCGACATGTCAAGCGACCTGCTGAAAACGGTCATACTTCTTGATAGTTGCACCGCTTGGTTTCCATTCTCTGCAGGGCCTCTCGTGCTGCCACTTGCACATACTTCTTTTGCAGGCCAGCCGCTGCAATGGACGCCGCCTCCGCCAAGAGAGCGCCAGGAATTGCGCTTCATGGAATTTGGCCACAGGAAAGCATGAGTTACACGCGCTGCCCCACGGGGACGTGCTTGACGCGATAAAGACCGCCGCCTTTGGCGGCCAGGTATTCCACCACGCCTCCACCGCGGAAGGTTGGACCATTCTTGATGATGACGTCGTACTCCGGTCCTTCATTTCCATCCACTACCACAACCTGCTTGTTGCCCTTTCTGGCTTCGTAGGCTACGTGTTTGCCATCGGGACTGAAGAACCGCTCACCTGAGCCGACGCCGTCATACTGCGCGCTTTCATGACCATCGACGACTACAAGCCACTTCTTCGCTTTTTGCGCCGCGTAGGCCACGTGTTTACCGTCGGGACTGAAGACCGGCGAGCCTTCGCCGACGCCGTCATACTTTGGCCCGTCTTGCCCATCGACAACGGCAAGCCACTTGTCGCCCTCACGAGCGGCGTAGGCGATGTGTCTGCTATCGGGGCTGATGATCGGGGGTCCGGTCTCGTCGTACTCCGGACCCACCTGGCCATCGACCACCACAAGCCACTTGTCGCCTCTTCCGGCGACGTAGGCCACCCGCTTACCGTTGGGACTGAAGATCGGCGTGCCTTCGCCGATGGCGTCATACTCCGCCCCTGGCTGGCCATCGACGACCACAAGCCGCTTGCCGTCTGTTCCGGCCGTGTAGGCCAAGCGTTTGCCGTCTGGACTGAAGAGCGGCGTGCTCTTCCCGATGCCGACATACTCCGGCCCTTCTTGGTCATCGATGACGACAAGCCACTTACTGCCTTGCCGGGCCGTGTAGGCTACGTGTTTGCCGTCGGGACTGAAGACCGGCTCGCTCTTGCCAATGCCGTCATACTCCGCGCCTTCACGGCCATCAACGACCACAAGCCACTTCTCTGCTTTTCGCGCCCCGTAGCCCACGTGTTTACCGTCGGGACTGAAGACCGGCGAGCCTTCGCTGACGCCGTCATACTCTGGCCCTTCTTGGCCATCGACGACGACAAGCCATTTGTCGCCTCTTCCGGCGACGTAGGCCACCCGCTTACCGTTGGGACTGAAGATCGGCATGCCTTCGCCGATGGCGTCATACTCCGCGCCCTGCTGGTCGTTGATGACTGCAACTCGCTTCTTTCCTTTCCAGGCCGTGTAGGCCACTCGTTTGCCGTCGGAACTAAAGCCCGAAGCGGAAACGCCGTCGTACTCCGGCCCTTCCTGGCCATCGACGACGAGAACTTGCCTTTTTCCTTTCCAGGCCGTGTAGGCCACACGGCTGCCATCGGGACTGAAAACGAGCGTCCCTTGGCCGATGCTGTCATACTCAGGCCCTTTCTGACCATCCACCACGACCCTCACGCCCCTCGATCCATACGTCACATAGGCTAGGCGGCAACCGTCGCTCGAGAAGGCAGAAGCCAGGATGCGCGTATGCAACCTTCCCAACGCTTCCGTGACGACGCGATAACTCGCTTGTTGAGCAGTGGGTTGGATTGGACGGGCGGGTTCGGGTTGCGGCAGAGCAGGTCGCTTCGTCGACACGGGAGTCACACGTTCTTCCGCATCGAGACTCTCGACTCGCAAAACCACGGCCTCCACGTTTTGTTGGGTGACCACCGCGTCACGTGGATGTGCAAAGAGCTCGGCGACCAGCAACAGTCTAAGCCCGTCATCCGAAATCCCGAGCCCGCGAGCGCTCGCACGGAACATGCTCTCGCATCCGCACATGAAACTTGATTCGCCTAACACCGTTGTTCCCACTTCGGACGGAACGGTTATCGGTTGCGGATCTGATTCGGTCTCGCATATGAGACAGCGGAGCCGGAACTTGAGCACGCGATGCTCCGGCGTCAACGGTTTGAGTCGAATGTGATATGCCTTCGCGAGGCAATAGGGGGAGATATGCGCACAGTTGGCCGCTTCGGACTGAACACGAGGCGAATCGTCAATGTCGGGCATATCCAAAAGACCCGCAGGTACGAACTCGACCGTAGGACCGTAGTGGTCTCGACTGAATCTCTCGTAACCCTCCACAATCGTGTCGACGTCTTTCGAGAGATAGCATAGCTCAATGAAGCGCCCTTTCTTCCGCTTTACTTGCACAGAATGGTTGGGCGATGCATCCGCTCCAAAAACGGTTTCGTCGCCACAGCGTATGCACGCTCGGTATCCCGCTCTGATGAGGGCGCTTTCCGGATTTCCTGAACCTACGCCAAGGAACTGAGTGTGATAGCTCGCGTTCACAATGATCCAACTGAGACGTCCCTGACGCCACGCATAGATCACGCCAAAATCGTCGGTACACAGACAGAACCCAGCTCCTAGGGTGCCTTTTTCTTCGCGAAGAGGTACACGCGATCCTCGCCTAACCTGGTCCGGCTCCAAATGCACGAAGGCATTGGGATTGAATGCCTGGCCGTCCAATTCGTAAAGTGACTGCCTCGCGTGAGTCCATTCCAATTCGTCGAGAGCATTTCGCGCCGTTGGAGTGTGGCTGCTGTCGAGAAACCGCGACAGAAACTTCCGATACGCTCTCGGAGTATTGCGTTGGCATGCTTTGCTCCAGGCATTCCCTTCGTCTCCACGGAACAGACGAGTGAACCAGGAAACCTTGGCGGTGCTGACACCCGGCAACGAGGAGCCAGTTCGACTTTCACGACCGTTGATGGACGCACCGAGGGCGCCCTGTTCAGGGCCCGAAGCCTCGGTCTGCATTAACCCCGTCGCCCGACAGGCCGGACAGATTCCGTCGGCCGTCGGTGATACCCGCGTGCCACAATGAGGGCATGTCTTTACGTCGGACATTGGTCACCTCCCGAAGTGCGCAACCGTCGGTCAATCTCAATCAATCTTCCTCCACCAGGCACAACGCTGCCCCGTGACGCGAAAAATGCCAACGCACTCCTACAGCGTCCGTATTAAGAGAGGACGATGATAGGTGCGGGCGCAACAGGAGCACATTTCGGCCACCCTCGTACGCGTGGCCTATCTCGAGTTGTCTCTTGTTCTCAGAAATTCACCCTTGTTGGATTTCCACCATTTCTCCCATTCGTCGTGCGCTTCGTCGTACATTTTGCCCTGTATTACGCTAGTGTCGATGAACTTCTGTCCTGTGAGTGCTCGCAGCGCATCAACAGCTTCGTTTGCGATCGTGGTGTTAAAGAAGCTCCCGCTGACAGTCGCTTCGTCGTTCTCGAGAGCCTCGATGGTTAAGGAAGACCAGATGGCGACTATTTGCGCATCTTCCTTGACCATTGGTATGAGCAAACTGATGACCCCTGCGGTGTGCGGGCCGAGTTCGGAAGACATCTTCCCCAACTCTCTGATAGCAAGTGCTTTCTTCCGGACTTGTTCCCTCTCCGATCGGACGATGTCCATCAGTTTGCCCAGATGTGCCTGTCGCGCCTCGGATTCTGTGGCTCCCGGTGCGGTTTGATCCTGGGATATTTCAAAATGGTCAATCCGATACGTTCTTTTGCTGCCCTCTTGTCTCACTTTCTGGCATTTGAAGAGAATCTGTTTGCCGTTGAGGCGTTTCTGGAGATCGGTCAGTATCAACAGGCCACCCATGGCTTCGTGCCGACCATTGAGATCCGCGAAATCTTTTTGCTCTACGACATGCAACACCGGAATCAAGAATTCCATCTCCGGCCTGCCTTCGAGGGTGATGTTGACTGTCGAGGCTGGGTCCCTCTTCGACATGTCGATGGTCGTGTCGAACAGGCTTCCCGGACCGGCTGCTGTGGTGAGGGTGACGGCTTTTACCTTGCCATTGAAGGTCTCGGTTTCTTCTGTCGGCTGCGGATTCTTCGCAAATAGATCCATGAAGTTCTTCTGTTCGGATTCCTCGACGTATACTTCTATGGCCTGCTCAGGCACTGAGGTTCCTTCTCCTACCGACGTGAAGTCACCCGCGCCGACTGTCGTAACCATGCTGCCGAAGCGAACGCCTATCTTTCCGAACTCCTTTGTCTCAATGAATCCGTCGGCAATTGCCTCGTCTAAGATATCCACCTTTTTGCCGTTGCACTCCAACGAGACTACCGTGCCGCCCGTCGGCTTCAGGACTCCTGGAGCCACAATGATACCCTCGTATCCAGAGTGATAGACAACGCATTTCACTCCGACCAGGACATATTGACCCTTGGAAGACTCGGGCGTCTGGCTTGTGGTGTTCGTTTCGGGACCCTTGGCCTCGGAGGTAGAGCCTGCCGCAGGTAGCTTAGTGCACTGCTCCATGCGTTCGGCTTGAATCACGGGCAAGTGCTTCACTCGGTAGAGCATGCCATCTCTGTGAGCAAGGTACTCGAGGACGCCGTCGGGGCGAAAGGTCGGGTCGCAGTCTGTGGTGCTTCGGTACGTGGTCCCATCGGCCCGAGCTCTGCCGAAGTCCGGCATCCCACCCGGCCCCATGGGAACCAACGTGATCTCGCTGGGAACAAACCTGTCAGGTCCGAAAAAAGAGCTGCCCTGCGCGATTCCGTCGTATTCAGGCCCAGGCGTCTCTCCCACAACGACGTGGACCTTCTTACCGTTTCTTACGCCGTACGCCAGATAGTTGCCGAGTTGGCTTAAGATGGGGCTCTTGGCGCCAATTCCTTCATGCTCTGCCACCGCCTGCCCGTCAAGAATCACCCACTCCTTGTCGCCCTTCCTGGCGCGGTAGGCGACGTGCAGCCCATCCTGGCTGAACACCGGAGAACCGACATCGTCATATTCCAGGCTGGGCTCCCCGTCGACCACCACCAACTTCTTCTCGCCCCGCTTCGCAATATAGGCTACTCGTTTGCTGTCTGAACTGAAGAAGATATTTTCGTAAGATCGGTCGTACTCCGGGCTCGGCTGCCCATCCACCACAACAACGCATGTGTCTCCCTTCACGCCGCGGTAGGCGACACGGCTACCGTCGGGGCTGAATAGCGGCTGGTCCACTTTGTCGAACGCAGGACCGGGCTTGGTCGGCGACAATTAGTCTTTCCCTTTAGCGACAATTAGAATTCCCGATCAGGA